>JGI24731J21663_1000044_pt1 | contig 119367 bp, 84 predicted proteins | sample EPASupsiteHSE605_FD_21663 | JGI IMG/M metagenome (IMG submission 21663) | reverse complement strand
TATCTCTGCCTTCGCTGATTTACCTTTATCGCTAAAGAACCTGGTAGGAGGGCACTCAACACAAGCGTCCAATAGCTTATAAGAGTACATGCGCCGCCTCTCTTTTAAGGGTCTCTTACGAGTTACAGGCTGGGATTACACCAACCCACCCATGTGGTTTCTTGAAATTGATATAAATAATCCTATTTATTCAAATCAACCAAAGTTATCTCACCCTCTCTCCTTGATTAAAACAGCATTTCTGTATGGTTTTTCATATTAATTATTATTTAACATTCAATAGCCTAATTATACTTTTTTTGGTTAGTAATTGATATTATATTCAAAAGGATCTATTAAAATCAAAAAGGTTCTTCTCTCAAAATACTAGTCTTAGATCATTTAAATAATTTATTAATATAAATCAAATAATATCATTTAAGTATTAATAAAAAAAAATTGAGAATTCCTTTAACTTTGCATCAAAATCAGATTCCAACCAAAAATGTTCAACGAATATTCAAATTATTCATTGTTGTGTTAATAAAAATTATGATTATTTGCTCTAAAACTTTTACATATAGATTATTTTGTTAAAAACTTATTATAATATGTGAATAATTATTTAAAAACCTGCATTTCCTGCTCAATTTTCAATTTTTAAATCTATAAACGGATGATTAACAGTGTTTTCTAACTTTAACACCAATGATAATTAACAAATGAGTTATTTCAAAATACCAGAATCACAATTATTTAAACTCATCTTTGGATTACTTTTAATCAAAAAAGCTTTTTTCATGAATTATGTCTTGTTATATAAGATATAATGCTTCTTCTGGTTCACAGGGAAAATCCCACATAAATAGGGTACAAAATAATAATTAAATTCTTAGAGTGAAGTAAATAAGCTTATTCTTAGGAAAATTATTGTAGTAGAATAAATTGTTAGACAATTATATTAGTTACAGACACAATTTTTGCACAATTTCCATATGTTTTAAAAAATTTCCACTCATCACATGTTTCATTATTAAACAATTAACCCTAAAATCGAATAAAAACAAAAATCTCCAATCAATCTATATAATCAGTGAAAATTGAACCTATGAGAGAATACTCAAATTCAAAACTTGATTTGCCACAATAACTTAATGTTACTTGAGCACTTTTCCAACGATCAATGAACCGTTACTTTTTCAGAACTTCATTTATTCAAAAGTTAAGAAAAAATTGAAATTTTGGGGAAATTTTATCATCTCTTTCTCTCAAAATTGAAAACGAAAATAATTTGAAATTTTAATTTATGTTGGAAACGTCTATCAAGTCTATTGAGGGATTAGCTTTTATGACTCATGTTGGAAGTTATAGATTTGAAAAGATGATTTTTAAAGGAAAGCAATCCATTGTTAATTTGGTTTTTCATCCAGTAACAAGTCAATATTATTGCATGAAAATCATCCCCAAAGAATTATATTCGAATATATACTCGAGAGAATTCATAGAAAACGAAATTGAAGCACACAAGAGACTTCAACATCAGAATATTCTTTCTTTTATTGAGTCTTTTGAAGATATTTCCAATTTTTATATAATAACAGACTATTGTTCAAAGGGAAATCTCGCTCAATTCATATCAAAAAATGGAGCCATGTCTGAAGGGCCAGCCAAAGAGATTTTTCGACAAGTACTTGAGGCAGTTTCATACATTCATGAGTCGGGGTTTGCTCACCGTGATATAAAGCCAGATAATATTTTGATAGATTCCAAATTCAATATAAAATTAGCAGATTTGGGGTTTTCTATTCATGTTACAGAAGGTGTTATGTTAAATTCGTTTTGTGGATCCTTGTACTATGCGGCTCCTGAGGTTTTGGAGGGTATTCCTTATAATGGTATTTATGCTGACATGTGGTCTCTCGGGATTGTACTTTTTAGTCTATTGACAGGGTCACTGCCATGGACAGCAACAAATGATAACCATATTGCCCAACAAATTAAATCATGCGCCATCACCATCCCTGATTACTTAAATCCTTGTGAGACTGATTTATTAAACAAGTTGTTGAACAAAGATCCTCAATGTCGAATATCTTGCAAAGAGGCTCTCCAACACAATTGGATCACCAATAAAAAGTCTTGCTTGCCTCCTCTCATACCCACTAGACATCGCTCTGATTCAGAGAGCAGTTCATTTATGAGGCAAATGACATATATGTCGAAGCCCCAAAGTGCCCAACCATCAAATACATCTCAGGTTGCACTTTGCACCAGGAAACGGTGTCCATTATCTACAACAAGAAGAATATCTAATCCAGTTTGATTTTTAGTGAACTACTATAGAGGCTATCAAAGTAATGTCATCCGGTTTTCCTCCATTATAGTTATATCCATGATTTCTTGCTTCCACAGCAAAAGGAGATTTGAAATTGATATCATGGCTATTTCTTTTCACAATATTCGATATCTCTTTTCCAAGATGGCTAATCTTGTTATTTAATAAATTTGTTTTTTTGATTTCTTCTTCAATTGAACTCTCCCATATGTTATCCCAGACACCATCCGTACCGGATATGATGATATCACCAAGCTCAATTGGAAAAGAATCAAAAGTTCCATCTCTTGGGAGTGTCTTTGAATTCATTCCAAGCTGATAAGGAAAATTAAACCCGTATACAGTGGGGATAGTGCTGAATAATGCCTTTCCATTCCTAAATATTGAACACCCAGAATCTCCAACATTTAAGATATCAGCTTTAGTGTCATTTAGACATAATATCATTGCAGTTGTCGAACCTTTAAGTGCCTTATCCATTTTTTGGTAAGCTTTCTCCAGTATTTGAATAGGATCATTAAGGTAACTCAACTCATCAGAATATTTCATTAAGTCTCTACTATATTTTGCCGAATTTCCACCAGGTATGTTCGCCCATCCTCCAACACCATCTGCAATTCCAATGACTTTGTTGTTCTTCGATATGAAAAATGAATCCTCTCCACCAAAAGATGCTTTTGATGGATGTGGAATGGAAATACCGATTGATTTAAGATGGTAGAATCGAAAAGATAAGTTCAACATTCTATTTATGGATCATTCTTACTCAGAAGAGGAGGAAATCTTCATTACAAATACTTCTATTTGCTTCGAGCAATTGAATCAAACCATAATCGATAATTATGGGTATTGTTTGAGCAGAATTAGATCTAATAAGAATCTCATCACACGAATTATGAATCATTACAATGATTACTTTTTTAAACTATCGACAAATATGTTGAAAGATTATTTTTTTTTAATATCAGATGGAAAGTACAGTTCAAAAGAGAGATCAACACTAATTAAAAAAAGTTGGGATGCAATATTCCGATCTATTTACGATAATGAAACTCAGACTAATTTAAATAAGATATGTGACTTTCTTCCATGTTTCTTCGGCTATTTCATATATAATTGTTTTTTAGCATTATGGGAAGATAATTCCAACTCTCATGGTTTTTCATTAGAAATTGATCAAAATACTGTTTTTTGTCATAAAATACCAGATATATGCAGTATTCTTGGAAGAATTCATCAATTAATAAATGGTTATATACCAAATAGTGGGTATTTTGCTGATAGAATGCTGTTATATTTTGATATGACAATTCCAAATGGGGATTCCATTAAAATAAATGAAAAATCAGATAGACAGGCAAAGGAAGTCGTCCTGAAAGTTAAAACAAATCGCTATATTGCCCAACCAGCGAGTGAATCCCAAAAAATTCGTGAGATTATATCTCAATCAAGAAGGAATGATGTTGACATGCTTTTAAGAAAAATTGAAAATGACACTGCTTTAAAAAGGACTGCTTTATTGAGAAGATTAGAGTATGATAAACATTTGATTATTGATAAATATGATACAGTAATGAATAGCGATAAAGTTGACCAGGATACATTTATCAAAGAACTGAGGCAAAATCAACAAAAGGGACTCTATTCAGAAGACCCACAAATAACACTGGAGCTCTTAAAAAAAGCTCCATTTAAGGAGATTGAAAAAGAATTTGAATCCCAAGAGCTCTGTTATGATGCTAACATGGTTGTTGAAAGTGTCTTGAAACAAATTGACCTTAAAGAGAGACAAGAAAGCATAAGCGAAGAACATTTGACCCCCGATGATAGATATGAGCTATTCGACCCCCAAAAAACTATTGAGAAAGTTTATAAAATCGGCAAATAGCAAAAATAAAATGGAGAGTTTTCATGTCAGGCTACTTAGAAATTCGATCTACAGAGATAAAACCATTGTATTTGATGAAGGAGAGTTAAAATATGATAATAATTTATTATGTTTCATGTCCGGCATTTTGCCAAATGGCAGTTATGATGATGTAGATCGAGAGCTCGGAAAATTATCATTCATGACTTTGAAATCTGTAATATTGTATTGTGAAACTGGTATTGTTGATTTTAATAATGTATATTTCCCTGATCTTTTTAAGGCTTCTTTGGATTTGAAGATATATCGATTAACAGAGTATCTGCTGCTTGAAAAAAGCACATACGCGGAAAAAATTGCCATGGTACACGAAAGAGTCAAGAAAAGCGAACAAATTGTTGATTTTTATCCATTTTTAAAGGATTGTTTCTCTTCTATCGTGCTTGAGGATGTATTTTTCGAGCAAAACTCGAAAGAGTTTCTGCAATTTTTGGTTGAGATGTTCAGATTAGCTCCATATAAGCAATATCTCCAACTTGACCTCTTATCTTTTCTTAAGAAATCATCACAGTGTTTTGGTTCTGATATCAGTGTTTTTCTAGAGTTTTTACATTCATCGATGATCAAAGTTAACGAAATACCTGAATTAAGGGCAATAATCAACAAAAACAGAATCAATATTGATCAGACTCAAGTATCTCATATATTGAATTGTCAAGATATTTGTTCGTATATTATTAAAAGGGATGAGAAAATGTTAAAAATTATGGAATTAAACAAAGAAATGGATTCTCATCGTCGCGATCGCGAGAGAAACCGAGAAAGAATCTTCATATTAAAATCTAGAAATGAAATCAACCGAAATCCTCCTCAGTATCCTAACATGAATTTTCATAATTTTGATAGCCCTATACCAACTACTCCCATCACTTCAAAGCCTCTTAGAACTCTCCAGATACAAATTTTAATGCTTGGTGCAAATAATGTTGGAAAATCTACGCTTGCATTTAGATACATCTCGAGAGTTAAACCAGAAGGTGATCTTCGAGCTCTGGGTCCTCTATACTCTTTCCCAAAACAAACAACAATAGGAAATAATACCCTTGTTTCCATGAATATTCATGATATAACCAGCCAATCTCAGGCCGATTCAATTCGACAACTTTATTATATTATATGTAATTCTTTTATTATAGTGTTTTCGCATAAATATGAAAATTCTTTGGATCATGCCATCAACACATATATTCAGGTTTGTGAAAAGAAAGGCACAAAGGCAACCCCATCAGTATTTTGTTACAATGATTTTGGAGAAATTAATGAGACATACAAGAATAATGCAATTAGTCGGATCAATCAACTTGGATGCCAAATGATTACCGCAAGTGGATTTGATGAGAACACGAATAGAATTGATCTTCTCTTCCAAACAGCAATCCAAGAGTACCGCCAAACTTCAATCATTCGAGAAACATCACTAAACTGAAAAGAATTGTGTGAAACTTACATATTAAAAAATTTCTTCGATTTCTTTTGAATCTTGGCTTCAATAGATAACCTAATCTGGATAGGGTCAAGATTCATTGGATATGTACCATGAGTATGTTTAAACAATTCATTAGCCCAAGACATCCATATATCATTATTCTCTTTCTTGATTAATGAATTAATGATACTTGTTTGTTGAGATATTATGGCTCTTGACTGTGTTGCAAGTTGATCCAATTGTTTAATTTGTTTTTTATACTCACAAATATCTTCTTTTTGATCATATTCAGGTAGTTTTTTTGGTTTCTCGTTATCTAATTTCTCAAAAACTGAAGGAATTCCTACTTTCAAAACTAAATTTGGCTTCAAAACAGTTCTTTTCTCTAAAAAAAGCTTATCATACAAATTTTTCGGTTTGTCTTCAGTTAATTGCTTCATGTTACGCTCCATGTCTGAAATAACTACTTTCATTTCATCAATTCTATTTTTCAAGCAATCTCGTTCAGCTTTAAGACTCTCTATTTGAGATCCTTTCTCTTCACCTATAACATCAAAAATAGTAGATTCAGTATCACGCAAAAGAGTTATGAAATCCGCATATTGTTCTCGATTAATCCTCTCTCCCATAATGTAAACGAATCGCCTTCAATCTTCAATTTGGCCTATCGGGTTCGTAAACACATAACTCAATGCCGAACATGTATTGAGAAGTTTTCTGAGAACTGTTGTTTGACGATATAATTGATTGTTTTCAATTTTGAAATAAATATTTTGCCAGGGGTAAAGAAATCTTACTTTTTAGTTAATAATTGATATTCAAAGGAGAAATGATTTTCACAAATATTGATAAAAGAATAATCTTGGTTTCACAAAATTCAATTATGATATAAGTCCACAAATAATATAAATTGAAACAAAGGTAGGATGCTTAATAAGAGAGTAATAACTCTCCCACCAATTCAAGAATTGCTAACAGAAATAGGGGAGAGACATGCAGATGACGATAATATTGAAAAACAAGCGCCAAGTGAAGCTGTAAAAAAGCATAAATCAGTACCGTTTTCAGCATATGAGGACGTTCTGATTCTCAGAGCAATTAGATTTTATTTAGGAAAGGTCGCCGATATGAAAATACCTTGGTCTTTCTGGCAACAATACAAAAAATGTACAGGTTCGACCAGAAGTGAAAGCTCTTTATATCATCATTGGAATGGTTCAATGCGGAAAAAATACGGATTATACCTCGGAATGGGAAGAATTGATGAATGTATTGAAAGGGCACAAGCTTCTGCAGCAAATAGTGAAGTTTATAATAGCTATATATCATTAGATATTAAGGATAGTGAGAGACTTGCAATGATCAATCCATTTAACTCTTATACCAGTATGCCATTACAGGAACAAGGCTCTCGGCCATTAATAAGATCTGTTTCACAAAAGTAAATATTTATTGTTCAGGATAATTGCTACTATTTGATCAATTTAATGATTCTTTCGAGCTTTTTTTCAATCGCTATATCCATTACGCTCTTATTCTGAGAGTTCTTAATCGATGTATTGACACCGTTTATATGGAGAAGAATTTCTGCGCACTCAATTCTTAAATTTGACAATGCCAAATGAAGTGGAGTTTCGTTATATAGTGTAAGAGAATTTATATCACATGATGGATTTTGACATAAGAATTCAACAATTTTAGAATGGCCATTTTGAGCGGCAAAATGCAACGCAGTGAAATAGCTTCCCTGTGTTTCATTAATATCAAATCTCCCATCATTCACCAAAACTTTAACAACTCCTAAATTGCCAAGTGCTGAACTCCAGTGCAGAGATGTCATTGAATTGTAGCGAATACCAACATCAATACCAGGATGCTCTAATAGTATTTTAACGATGTCGGAATGACCTTTGATTGAAGCCATTATAAGTGGTGAATAGTCATTATATATGGCATTAATTGAAGTTCCTTCATTCAAACACCTTTCAAACATGTAAAGATTCCTATGTTTCACTGACTTAATAATGGCTTTATCCAGAGAATCATGAATATCAAAATTATTAAATATCCAATCAATAATTTGAATCCTTCGGTACTTTATCGCGGGAAAAACTTGGTAACCAAATGATATACCAGAGCAACTTAAAATATTTACAATATCCAAATTTCCTCCAATAATAGCTAAACTAGAAATGAAACCACCATTCTGTTTAAGGGTTTCATCAATAAAGAGTCTTCGGAAGCACTTAATAGATCCATAAAACGCTGCAAATTCAAGTAAATTTAAATCATTCATCATATTTGAATATGGTTCTATTGGTGAACAAGCAACTAGAGCTTTATAATCAAAGCTTGGAGATGCCATTATTGCCTCGAGAGAAACTATGTCATCATATTTCAAAGCATATTGTATGGAATTAACAGGATATCCATGCTTAAAATAGTCAGGAATACAATCAATATGTATTTTTGAATACCATTTCATGAAAATAGGGTCGTTTTCCGATTTTTCGAGGTATCCCTTATGTTCATCAAACAAATCACCGAAAGCAAGATAATACAATACTAAATGCCGGTTTTTCCCCTCATTTCTCCTTGAAAAACCGATAAATTCTTCTCTAACCTCATTCTCACTAATTATACCCTTCTCCAAACATTTTTTCGCTAAAATCACCTTATAAACATTTTCCCTATACAAACTGTCATCAAATACATCAGAGAATAAAAATTCCATAAATTTTCTCATTAGTTCATTTTGTTCTGCAAAAATATCCAAAAAATCCTCTTTTTCGAAATAGTTAAGAGGAAAAATCCTAAAAATCACCTCTATCTCACACATCAAGCATTCGAAATCCAAGGCACCAAAATTTCCATCCTCCATCATTTCTTCAATCCCAAAATTCCATCTTATATTAGCATCTGATTTGCACCGGAAAATACAGTTAAAAACCTGGATAGAAAATCTGCCAATTGTTTTTAATGAATCTTGTTCAAGAGTCAATTCCAGTTTCTCCTTTAATGGATTTATCTTCATTTCCCCCACTAAATATTGCTGATGTGATTCCTGGTGTAGGAATTATCCGGATTCTCAATAGTGTTTTAGGCAAATTTGATGATAAGGAATTAATTGGTATTTGTAATGAGTTAGATGCTTTAAAGCGCAGTTTGATTGTTTTTAGGAATTATAAACCCGAGGACGGAAAGAAATTCGGGAAGTATTTTGGAATTATGAGTTCTTTATTAGATTGTGTTGATATTGGTCAGCTACCTTCTAGTTTTCAATTCGAATGTAATGGAGCCAAGTCGTCTAAGGTTAATTTTGAATTATGTTGTCTTGGTTACAATGTTATTCTTGGATTGATGAAAACTGCAGCATCTCACACGCATTTTGTGAAAACAGCCCTTACAGAGATTAACGAGTGTATTTTGATTGCAAATACTATTTTATGCACAATTAGGCCATTGATAGACACGGCTATAGAGAATTTATTATCAAAGAATAACATTGAGTCAATATCGAGGATTCTTTATGCTTCATTCATTCATTTTCAAGTTATTGTTTTTTCTCTATCTGGACAGCCAGATTTTAAGAAAGCAGAAATTTGCGAATTGGCTGCTTTGATGTATAGTCAAACAAGTCCACCATTTCAAGACTTTTCTGGGTATTTTAAACTCCTATCATACGGATATCTTGCTAAAGGTCTTGCAAACGAGTCACTTATTGGACAAGCCATACGTGTTCTAAAGACAATTAGCGAAACCAATACAAATTTTGCTCCATCTTCCAATCTTAAAGCATTTTTCAGTGGTCCTCAGGCAAAAATTGAAAATGATAATAAGAACATATATATGTCCCCTATTCCTCCTCTTTCTGCAATAAGGAAAGTTGTTGCATGTAGTCGTCCAGAGATCAAATCTCTGCCAATTTTTGAAACAGGAGGAAAAATACCATCATTAATTGACAGTATTAAGAACCATATTATGGGTTTTGTTGATGCAAACCGCAAGCTGACAGAGGAAAAGGTCTTAGAAATAAATAAGGAAGGGAACTCTGTTTTAGCTCAATGTCCAAAGTGTTTTGATTCAAAGTTGAATGAAGTAATCAGGGGTTATCTTGCTTCACAAGATATTGCATTCAGAATGGTTGCTGAATTCAAGCAGAGTAAAGCCCTTTTAGCATCTCAGTATCAATCCCAGGCAGATGAAGCAATTCGGAATATTGAAAAGTTTATAATAAACTTCGCCAAAATGAAACAAAATGCAGAATTTGAAGCAGCGAGAATCGATTCAATTGATGTGAGGCTTCATGAAATATGGCAGCGCATGTCAACACAATTAAACCTAATATCACAACTACAAAGGGATTTTGATCAAGTATGCAATAGGATAACGACAGTAATCAATTCAAACATTAGCATTAGTGAGGTTTTCAATATGTTTATGCTTGCCAAATCTGATAATAATAAGATATTTAATGAGATCAGGAAGATTGAGGTTGATATCAATAATCTATCTACAAATGTTAACAAGATCTATAATGAATCAGGAATAAACTCTCAAAAGAAAGATGAGATCATTGGTTTATTCAACAGTATCACCGAACAGTATAACATAGTAACAATTCAGATTAATTTATATAAGGAACAAATCATCGGATTGAAATAAAATGATTATTTGTTGTTCTTTTTGATATAGTTTGGTAAGCTGTTTCCATTAAGCATTACCATATCAGTATTAAACAAAGAGTCAAAGAATGGATGCTCCATACACTGTTTTGCTGTCCATCTTGTGTTTACATCCCATACAAAAATATGTGATAGCAAATCTATAAGTTGTTCAGGAGTATCATCAATTAAATAATCTCTTAAAGCAGATTTCCTTCTTCCAGATATTAAAAGAGACTTATTATGCTTAAAAGAATCCAAATCACCTAATTTCGGTATTCCAATAATTCTCACAATAGACTCCAAAACACATTCACTGTTTTTCCCATTAAACAAACAATTTCCATTTCTAAGGAACATTTCTGCAAGAACACACCCGGATGCCCATATATCAATCGAGAAAGAATACTGTTGACAGTCTAAGAGAAGCTCTGGTGCTCGATAACATCTTGTAGCAATATAAGAATTGCTAAACTCATTATCGGTGATATATTTTGCACTTCCAAAATCACATATCTGCAAAAATCCTTGATTTGGATCGATTAAAATGTTTGAAGGTTTGATATCTCGGTGACAAATCGTTTTCTCATGCAAATAGTGTAACCCAGCAAAAATTTGGTATCCAAATAGCCTAGAATAGAATACTAAGTCATTTGTGCTACTAATAGATAATTGGTTCAGCGTTTTTGGGAATAATCTAGTAATCAAATGCAAAAAGGTAGATGAATTTGGTCCTTCTTCAGTTATATAATGATCAATATATTTCAAGCAATTGGGATGACTAATTTTGCATATAATTTCCAATTCTCTGTTTTTAAAGTTGTAATCCTGCTTAACTTTTTTTAAAGCAAGAAACTCACCATTATTATTTTTCACCATAAATACCGATCCAAATGTACCAACGCCTATGACACGTACCATTTCGTATTTTTCATTGGAAACAAACTGAGTTGCCTCTTTTGGCAACATATACACCGGTTTCATAAGAAAAATAAAAACTTCTATTGTTTTTATATAAGATTTGAAGCCCAAAAAATCTAGTTTATTTTGGAATTGATAGGAAATTACTTTGTGCCGCCGTTGTTTTCAAGGAATTCAATAACATTTTGGTGATGTCGAAGATAAGCAAAATACAAAGGAGTTTTTCCAAAAGGTAAATTTCGTCATGAGTATTTTTGGTATTTATATCAGCACCATGTTTCAATAGGTATTTAATCACATGAAGATGACCATGTTCTGCTGCTAAATGAAGAGGGGTACTATTAGAAAATTATACAAAACTAAAAAGTTTTTGGAGTTAATTTCCGCCCCTTCCCTTGTCAAAAACATTACTATATTAAGATGACCATTTGAGGCAGCATAGTGAAGAAGTGTTCTATTGAAACAGTTTGGATTCCTTAAATCGATACTGGTTCCATTAGAAAGATGATACACAAGACTTGAGAGTTTCCCATTTTGTGCAGCTTCAAAAACATTAGTTTCGAAGTCGGCTGGTTTTTGATTTTGCTGTTTCAAGGCTTCAATTTCCTCAAAAATCTTGCTCTCTTCAGGATCTCCTGAAGCACTTCTATTTTCTCCTCTTACTTTTTCGAGCTCATGTATCTTCTGCAATTCTGCGCTCAAAGCCTCAATTTTCCGATTTTGTTCTTCTATCTGAGCTAAAAACTCACTGGCTTTCCTTTTCTCCTCCTCCTCCTTCATCTGAAGCTTCTGAAAAAGATCATCTGCTTTCTTTTGGTTCATATCTACTTTTTCCTTTAGTTCATTTTCCAGATTCTCAATTTTTAATGCAAATTCATGATTGATCTTCTGAGTTTCTGTGTTTTGACAAGACAAATCATTAATAAGCTGCTTACTCAGGGAAAAGAAATCTCCATTATTACTCTCATAAAAAACGTTGAGTAGATTAATCATATCAGAGAAATTCGATGTTGATTCGAAACGAATTGATGACAGAAGTAAAGATGCCTTTATTCCATGAAACCCAACACAGTTCTTGAAAAAAGAACAAAGAAGTGATATTGGCAAAATCGAGTTGTTTCTTTGAAATATTCTTTGCAAAAATGGAAGGCTAACCTGACCAAATTCCACATACCCTAAGAAAGACTCTAAATTGAAAGATATAAATTGCTCATAATGAGAATAATCAAAAGCATCTCCATTTTGATTTCGGATAATTGAAGATAGAACCGATTCTTTAGATACTCCATTAAACTGGGCACACAACGAGTCGCAACCAAGAAAATGACAAAGATTGAATAATTCATCAATGTCCAATAATTTTGGTTGCTCTATACCATCATGAATAAGATTTATAAATTGTTCTACCGATTTTGAAGAATATGATTTATCAATGCAAAACACTTCATGAGGGTTTTGAATCATAAAATCTTGAAAGACTGAGCTATGGAAATAAAGACATCCAATATTGACGGGGTACAAAATATTTAAATGAGAAATAAAACCATTCCTCGGAAGAGATTGGATTCTTACCCGATAAGAATCAAAAAGACTGAAGTGACAATCCCATTCTTTAAGAAGTTGGAAAACTTGGACCTGATCATCATAATTTCTTGGTACCACTCCTTTCCGTAAAAAATCGAAGAAATATTTAACATGAATGTGCTTAGAATCAGTTCGGAAATCAACAACCTTTGCACCAGGGTATTCAAGATGATATCTTTTTAAACTAATTTCATCATTATAAAGGATGAAATCTTCATTATCATGCTTGAAGACAACGAACTCTCTCTTAGTATTCATTAAAAATTTTGTCAAACTTCATCATCAAAAATTTATTCCAAAGGTCTTTTAATATGATTATGCCTTGTATTCTTGGTTCAATGAAATATCGCGTATTTCATAAGATGCTTCGTTGTCGGTTGTTGATGAGAAACAAAGTGCCATACCACCTACTAAACCAATCATAATTCCCATTACCATGCACACTGCAAGGAAAGCAGGAGACAATCTCTCAGTAAATTGAGAGAATAAACTGTAACAGCTAGTGGATGAATTACAATGATAGCCACGATCAAATGATTCATTAAAATAGTCATAAATTAAGTAGTAGTCTGATTTGAGAATTGGAGCGATGTTTTTTGATTCATATCCTGTGTAGAAATGGAAAATGGCAAAAATAAACATAATAGTAGAAATAACAATATGAGAAGCTTTGTTATTGCAGCATGAAGAACAAATCACTAAAATTAATGCAACAAGAGACATTACCGCACAAATGAAAAATAATGCTTGATATGTTGAGAAAACATTATGTATGTGCTCATCATAATAATAGAATGCATAGAATGCAGCAGCAGAGACTGAAAATGTAACTAATAGTAATATTATGGAAGTTATTACATAGCAAGTGCCACAGAGCAAACAAGCAGCGTTAGCCATTAAAAAAATGAATTGTTTTTTTTGATCTGAATCAATTCAATTTATTGTAAAAAAAGGTCTAACATTTGAAGTGGATTGTCACAAAGCACGGTGATACAAACGATAATTTATTGCGATAATTTGAAATAAATATAAGCAACACAAAGGCAGTGGTTCGATTTCTCCACTATTAAAAGTTTTTTATTATACATAAACTAGCAACAAGAAGTATCAGCACTGCTCTTGATTTGGTTAGTGTTGCTATTATGCTCAATTATTAATAAATCTACCATATTAGACAGTGAAGATAAAATCTCACCGAGATTGCTCTTTGAGAAGGCAGAAACTTCAACATATTTCGCATTATACTTATCAGCCAGTGCAATAGCCTCTGAGTGATCAATGCATCGATGATCGATCAAATCAGACTTATTTCCAAGAATCAAAAGAGGATTATTTCCAGCATTTTCATGGTACAGATTAATCCAGGAAACAACATTATCGAATGATGTTCTAGATGTCAAATCAAAGGTTATAATCGCAGCTTTTGAACCCCTATAATACACAGGAGCCAGAGCTTTATACCTTTCCATTCCTGCGGTATCCCATATATAGTACCAGATCATTTTTCCTCCATAATTAAAGGGAATCTTCATCAATGACGCGCCAATTGTTGGTTTATAATCTTTAGTGAATTCCATATTCAATAGAGCATTGCAAATCGTAGTTTTACCTACATTAGGATCGCCTATCATAGAGATGTTGATTGACCCCATAGAAATAAACGCTATGGGCTATAAAATTACAAACCTTATTTTATTATCATGTTTAAACGGAATAATTGCGAGTGGTAGGTCATATTATGCTTCAAGTGAGTATATCGTGGTTAGCGAATGCTTTTTTTCGAGAACTAGTGTGTTCAATGGAAATGGGGGAGTGATTTGTATTGAAGGCACAGGTAATCTGAATGCAAGTAGTTGCGTGTTTTATAAGTGTTGTGTATCTCAGTCGTTATCTAATATGGGCGGTGCAATTTTCTTTTCTGCTCGAAGCATTATGCTTGATAAGGTTTGCGGTCAGTATTGCACATCATATCATGGACATTTTGCTTGGATAGCATCACAAGATGGATTTGATAATCATGTGTATTATGGAACAATATCAAAATGCTCAGATCAGTTTACATATTATTGCCCATTTCGCATAATGAAAGGAAAACAAGTATTTTTAAACACAAATATTACCTCAAATGGAGCAAAAGAAGTCCCAGGAACGACATACAGCGGGGCTACAAGTTTATCAGTTTCATACTCGACTTTCGCCGCCAATCATGCCTCCCATTCCAGGATAATTGAATTATACGGAGATTCATCAATACTAAGGTCATTGTCATTTATTAATATAATCGGTAACACTCAAACCGAGAATTTATTCGGGATTGTATATGGTGATTATAGTGGACAATGTTCAATATCCAATTCCATATTTCAATCTAACAGCAACACTCTATTTTACATCAAAGTTGGTTCAATGAGTATATTGGATTGCAATATTGCGCATTCATATACATTGAAATTTGGTGCTGTTGACACCATTGAGAATAAGTTTGGTACATATCCACTACACTCATTAATTCACTATGCAACCGCCATGTGCCAAGCCGAATATACTATGTATCAAATTACACAAGCTAGATTTGTTCAATGGAGATACATTCAAGCATTCATCTCTTGGTTATGTTTGTACTAGTAAACTAGAATTTTTAAACGGCAGTTAATGAAAAAGCCCTCTGTCCAAAAAAGCTTGATTAAATTAGATTATGAAGAATTAATGCACAATTATCGTCAATTGGAAAGGGATTGCGATCGATATGTTAATAGCATGAGAAGTGAAATAGCTGGATTAAAAAAGCAATATGAAAAAAATATTGATTCTTTGAAGAATAGTTGTTTTTCTCTTGAAAAAAGAAATAGTGTACTTGAAAATCAACTTTCTCTTGTTAATAATGCTAGAATCAAAGATCAACAAGAGGTTGATTTATTTTTTGAAAGCGTCTCACATTTATCTAGTAATAGTGTTTCTAATTTTAAAGAATGTTTGGAATTACTTCAAAGTTTAAAAACTCAGAATGTCAAACCTAATCAGAAAATGATTGATAATTCATCATCATTATTCATTGATAAACCAGAAAATCAAACACCTAATAACGAAAATTTTGGTTTTGCATTAGATCTTATTGATGATTTGTATTCGAGATCGAAGTCAATATATCCAAAGCAAATCAAGAATGATTCAAAACTGGAAATGGAAGAGCTTAAAAAGGAAAACAATTTGCTCAAAGATAAAATAAAGTCTTTAGAAGAGGTTAATGAGTCAAAGGGTGATGAAAAAGCATCTTTTAGAATTATGAAAAAAAGAATTGACACACTTAAATCCCAATACTCCACCCAAGCTGTTGAAAATGCAGAGTTGAAAATGAAAGTTGAAGAGTTGAAGCTTACATTAAACAATAAGATATCTAATGTTTCCCCAAACAGTGTAATTTTCGAGCCTAAAAAAGAAACGGAAATAGTCTTTCTGGAACCTTTGGCGGAAATCACAAAATCTCAGAACGAAGCCATTTCTGATTTAATTACCCAAAGGAATGAATTGATGAAAGCCATTATAAAGTATGAAAGTATTGTCAATCATTATGAATATTTTTGTTCACCACAAACGGAACCAAACAACATTCAAAGTCAAATTGCAGAAAATAATGTATATTTAGGACAGAATACTGCCATGGAGGATTTATTTAATGATATTCAGGCTTTATTTGGAGAACCATATATCAATGAGGGTCTTACAATTAGCAATGCCATTTTGAAGTATTTATCCGACATATCTAAAAATTACTCGAAGAAAAGTGATTATGAGTCATACGACAAAACATTATGCGACAATAATGTTCAAATGATGAAAAAACTTTTGCAATCAGTATCATATGTTATGTTTCGGCTTTCCAAGGAAAAGGAATTATTTTCTAATGATAACGTGAATGAGATTAGGAAAGTATTTATTCAAATATATTCTTATATTACAACAAACAATATTTCAATTCCAAAACATATTCATAGTGTTATGAATCAAATTGATGAAATTCAAAAACTTATTCCAAGTTCTAATGACGAAGCAATACTTTTTAACGCAATGTTAGAAACCATAAATATTCTTTTCCTTCTTTTAGCAAATAAAGATGAAGCTGATCAACAATTCAAATCATTATCTGAAGAATCAACCAGAATGAAGAAATGCATTGAGGATCAGTCAGTCATAATATCAAACACAAAATCTATTCTCAGCCCATATTTCGAAGACCAAACATTAACAATTACGGAAATGGTTGAGTTTTTAGTTAAAGACTTTTTAACCATTGATAATATGTATCAACAATCAAAATCTGGAATTACTCAATTAAAAGGTGATCTAGAACACGTTCAATCCCAAGCTGCCATTTTTGAAACTACTGAAAGACAAAAGCTACAAAAAAAGAACAAAAAACTATCGAAAATGGTAAAGAATCTTCAAAATGACCTAGTTAATCAGAATAACGAAAACATTAGAATTGAAGAGTCATTTAAGAATCATGTTCAACAAACAATAAACATTATTGAAAAAGCTAAGCAACAAAACGAAGAACTAATCAATTCTCAGCAGAAGATCGAGAGAATGAACAGTATAAAAGAAGCCAACACTAAATTACAAGAAGAAAATGAATCTTTGAAGACAAGATTAAAACTGATAGAAAATCAAAATAATTCACTCATTGAATCATGTAAGAAGTCTGATTCAATAATTCGTGACATTGAAAAGAGGCTGAAATCATCTTTATTGGAAAACAGAGAACTTTTCGATCAAAATAACAATTTAACCAAGAAGACTGAAGAAACAGAAAAAGAGTTGAACTCGAAACTGTTTTCATTAACTCAAAGAATTAATAGAGTATCAGAGGAATACGAGAATCAATTATCTAAACTCAAAGAAGACAATGATTCAATGAAATTATCTGTTTCTTCAGTTAATGAAGAGATGGCACAATTAAATTGCAGAAAAACTGATTTCATGAATGAGATATCGAAACTTAGATCAAGTGAATTATTATTGAAGTATCAACTAGATCAACTGAAGCAAGCTCAAAGCCAAAACATGAAGTGCCAAGAAACGCAAATATATGCTCAATTACTTTCTGAAAAGAATAATCTTGAAGTTCAGCTAAGAGAATTATCTGATTTCATGGTTTGTGGATGCAAAAGAATAATACAGCTTATAGAATCTGCATTTTCCATAACCTTGAATGGGGAAATTGATCTTTGGAATATTGTAAATATTCTTGAAGAACATTTGGGAAAGTACATATCTTATCCAGATTCAAGCTCAGATATCGCAAATACTCGCGATTTATTGGACTTGAATTCAAACGAGAAGCTTTATCCCGCCGTTGAATCAATTTGTAAAGAGTTGATTTCATCACTTGAATCCCAGAAGAGTTCAATCGAATCAGCAATCAAAGAGAATGAGATTAGCGGATATGAAATTTCTAATTCTCAAAAATGGGAAGAATGGGCAATGCAAAAAGCTCAATTTATATCAAAGTCTACCATGGTCCAAGAACCCATGAAGGTCATTGATGAGTTTATTCTGGCAAATTTGAATATAGAAAATACTCTCAACAAAATTAATCTTTTAAGGGACCAAAAGAAAATATTACAAAAGATTACTTTTGATGTCAAACCCGTGCTATCAAATAGTAAGTCTTTGAGAGAGATTATTTTATCATTATTATTTATTCAAAGGTTATGCAAAATTCAATAATATATCTCATAATAAAACTATCAAATTGTCTGGTGCATTCAATTGCCACTTTTTGTAAATCGGTTATTTCTTAGTAACCGGCTTTTCTAAAGATTTGATGTCGAGTGATATTGAGCTTGTAGAAGCCATTTTACGAGGGATGATGTCTAGTGATAATCAAATACTTCAACAGTCCTATCAGATTTTTGACTCCTTTATGAACAAGAGGGATGTTTTGCTTGGTTGTTTCCTTGACATTATTGAAATTGGAAAATCGACAGAAATGTTTAGTTTGATATTTGTATCTATTGGATATTGCATTACCCATTTTTGGAGCGAGTTTAATGAGGATTTGAAAATGAGGTGTCTTGAAACCGCCATAAAATGTGTAGATATTATTGATAAAAGCATAGCAGATCCTTTTGCTGATATGTGTTCAGCAATTATAGAAGTAATGGGAGGCCAATGGCCTGATTTTTCCAAGAAACTCTCCACCATCACCGATAATGAAAGAAGAACTGAGTTATCTAGCAGGATTCTTGTGAGAATAGAGAGCACAACAAATATTCATGTTTTGATGAATGATGCAGAGAGCACTTTTAATGAAATTATTGAATGTCTCAAGCATCCTGATTGGAATTGTAGGATAATTGCCATTAATTACTTAGGGAATTTTGTGAAATTGTTCCCAGGGCAGCATGATATGATTAAGGAGCACCTAAGGATAATTGAAGAATATGCTCTTCAATCAGAAACCCTACCTGATTCTACATTTTTGAATTTGTGGAATGCTATTAGCAAAGTTTTTTCTGTTTCATCAATTGAGATTGAGGAGTATCAGCGGCTTTTGCCTTTTGTTATCAGTATAGCCGAGAGAGTTGATTATTTACCGGATAAGAGATACACCCCCTTAAAGATTTTCATCGGATCGATTGATGAAGTCGAGAGGCCCCTTCTTCATCGAATGGTGAATTTAACATTTGATATTGCTGTTCAATATGTTTCCCTAACACACACAGATCCAACATATTTTTTCAGCATCGTTGATTCAAATACATCCAAATTTGTATACACAAATGTCTACAAATTTTATAAGGATTCAATAATTCGATTAGTTAGTACTGATACGCCAGAAGCCTTCACTATTGCCATTCATATTTGCATAATAATTTTGAATTACTTGCCACATCACAGCTATCCTGATATTCCAGTAACATTAGAATATATAGAGAGAGTTTTGTCAATGAACGATATATTGTTAAAGAAGACATTATGTGATGGCATTTCTCTGTTTCCAATATATTTTACTTGGAGTTTAATGAGTTCGGAGAATATTGTTCCATTTATCATTCCAAACATGGTTTCTGAAAATGATGATCTTCGTTTTTCTTCATATAAAGCTTTAGAACATTTGATTAGAATATCACCAACTCCAATTATTGGCCTCGTATCAAAGCTTTTAGATATTGTTCCAAATACTACAGACGAAACATTATATCGCCTATTTAATATAATTTCTGATTCTATTATGAACGAGTCAGTATTCGAATCAGATGTCGCCCGAGATATTGGTAGTTTCTTCATTCCTTATTTAGGGAATTCTGATTCTGAAGTTATGGCATCAGCTTTGAAATGCTGTTCGTCTTTACTGTTGGTTCATGAATCAGTTCATGATTTGCTACTTGATCCGGTTTTAAACACCATCAAATCTTGTATTATCTCCGAGTTATTCCCAGTACAAATAACTGGATTCAAGGTATCGATTTCATTATGCGATTTATTTTCTGAGATCATAACCCCCATATTGTCCAGTAACATTGATGCATTAATAGCTTTAACAGCATTAAATTTGCCCGTATTTTTTTCTATTAAACAAGAGGCACTCATATGTCTATCTAGTTTGTGCACAGACCATTCTGCTTTTCTAAGTGAAGTAAGAATTCTATTGAAAGGAGAGTTTGACACAGAAATTATTACATATGCATATTGCCTTCAGCGAATATTCAACTTCTTACCTGTTTCAGATCAAATTGATTGTTACAAAGAATTTTGTGTTTCTCTTCAAACAGTTAAAATGGAGCCTGTTATTACAAAACTTGTCGTTGTATTTGCAGAGATATTAATGAATTATTCAGGCGAAGGTTTTAACGAAATTATTGAAACAGCTTACCAAGGATGCATGGATTTCATAGGTGGTAACCTTATTGTACTTAATAATGTTCCTCCCCTAGGAACTGATTTTCCATTTGGGTTATTATTAGCATACGGGAAATTATTCCAAGTGGTTTGTCACAATCAAAATGTATATATTGAAGCAATTTTCGAGTTCTCCAAGTCATTGTACGAAATCAAAGATAGCCTGAAAATATCTTCTGTATTTTCTTTGTGGAAACACTTTATTGATAAATCAGTTCTCACACAAGCACAAATCGAATTTGTTAAAGGTGCAGCAATCGCTGCAATGTCAGAGAGTATTCAAACAGATTTGATCCTTTCCGCGTCATCTCTTTTGACATCATTGCTTGAGGGAAGGCTCATTGAAAGAGAAGAAGTTAAAAGCCGAATATCAGTAATATATAATTGGTGGCGTAGATGTGAAGATAATCATCATGTTATGAAAACCACCATCGCACATATCTCTCTCCTAATTTGGCAGACTGGTCTCAAGCTATCATTATCAACGAGTATTTATGACTTAATTGCGAAGACTTTATCATTTTTGCCTCCAGCCGAACCTTCAATGACGAAGAGAATTGTTTTATTATCATTAAACGGATTCACAACAGATAAGGATGTTAACCCAGAAGTGTGCTGTATGGGAATAATTATGTATGCAAAGTTCCTTTTGATGCCTAAAATGGTTCTTAAAGCTCGTGGAGTTACAAAAGAAATGCTGAATGATATTGTAAACATAATGCACTACCTCCGAAAGCTATTTCCTGAACCACAATGCGCTATTAACGAATTTGTAGGACAGTCTGAATATAGGAAAACTGTGTTAACCCAATTCTTAGAATAAACCCAACTTTACATAATCGTTCATATTTATGTTTCCCCTCTTTTTCACTCTAATTTCTAGTATTATTAACGAAAAACCATATACACCAGATATCAAAGTTGGAATCATTCGGAAACCCCAAGAATGCAAAAGAATTGTGACTGAAACTAGTATTGTTTATTGTTATTTAACGGCCAAAGTTGAAGGACAGGCTTTGCCAATTATTGACACCAGAATTAGTGGGAACAAGATCAAAATCCAAATGAATTCCCAGCGGGTTATTCCAGGATTTATTAAAGGCTTGGAAGGTGCGTGTCTAGGCGAGATTCGAAAAATCATTATTCCACCAGGATTAGCATATGGAGAGCAGTATGTTGATGGTTTATTTACCCCAGATTCCACATGGATTGTGGAAGTTGAGGTTTTAGAAATTATTGAAGCTGGATCTGTATAAAAAATCAATGTTCCGTTTAAGATATGTTTATTTATATTTTATGTTGTTCTACTTCTTTGTTAAGCTCTTTAGCATATTCAGGAGAATAAAATCGAACAGTTTGATCAGGATATGAGTCGTTAATTGCATTAATAATTGACCTCAACTTTGATCCAGGTTCGGATTTAATCTGCTGAACATCTCTGAAGCTACCTGATGATACAAATGGTACTCTATATTTCGGAAACTTTGATAACAAGGTAGAAACTTGGGCAAGGACTCTTCTCAATATTGGTTCAGGAGATCTTAGTATTAAAGGCTGAAGAGATTCGATATCCTCACAGTTTTGAATGATGAGTTTAAGGGCTTCTTTGGTATTATTCTTTAGAGATAGAGACGCATCTTTTTCACAATATCCACTTAATAATAGAGAAAGAGCATTCAGTGATGATAAAGAGGATGAAGTTTCTGAGCTATGTTTTCCAATCTGCCCTAAAGCCCATGCGGAAACAGCTTTACATGTGTCTTGTTTTGATGAACCAAAAACATTTAAACATGCGATATGAGCTCCTTGATCTAATAGAGTATTTGCAAATGACGAAGAGAATGAAGCAATATGACCTACTGCAGAAACAGCAGGTATCGGGTCGCTCCCACTTTTAATATATTTAACAAGAGAAGCAGCCGCGCCCATTCCAAGAACAGAGGATGACAGTTCTTGGGTATGGTGAACAATCTCATAAATCAACTGTGCAGCGGAAACACGAACATTATTATCATTTTCATTCATTGCCACTAAAACTTGAGGTATTGCTCCAGATTCCACAACCAACTCGGCACTATCTACACTATGTTTTGCAATTTGTGAAAGAGTAACGCAGCACTGGTGTTTAAGTTTGGAGTCATTGACTTTGAACAACATAGATATTGGAGCTATTGAATTAGCTTCAATAATTGATTGGGTCAATGATGGTGAATGAGAGGCAATATTACCTAAAGCTTGAATACATACACGTTTTTGATTATTATCAGTTCCATTTATTCCTTGAACAATTAGTGGAAGAGAACCAATATCTACCACCTTTTGTGCAAGGGTAGAGTTATGGATAGCTATTGAACCTAAAGCAGAGGCTGATGCTTCTTTAAGTGAAGGATCGTTGGATTTGAGGCACTCAGTTATCATTGGTAAACATCCACTATTTGTTACACCCTCAGCCAGTGAAGGAGAATGCTTGGCGACAGATTTCAGGATTTGACAAGCGCTCTTTCGAGAATTAGAATCGTTTGATTGAAGTCCGGTTAAAACTTCAGGAAGCATACCTGATGTTACAATCTCTTCAGCATTTTTCTCATTGAATAGTGCAAGTCTACTCACTGATAATGCGGCTATCTGCTGTATGGTAGGAATAATATCCAATAGCAAAGGCCTCAACAATGCTAAAACATTGAGTTCCATTAGAATAGGTAAATTTTCAGATTTCATTGCTGATTCTGCAACCATTTGCACAAAATCACGGCGGGCTTTTTGATAAGCTTCAAAATGCTTGTGTAATTGTCTCTGCATTTTAATAAAAAACGGAAATAATCGTTTGTAAATCATTTTACAAAATGTAAACCTTTAGTGAGCGAGAACCTGGACAAGGAAATATACAAACCCTAAAACAATCCCAGATACCAAGTTTGGAATGAATGCCTTTTTGTTTTCAGATGGATCCAAAAACCAATTACTAAGTTTTGAAAAGAGGGAGTATCCAGCGATGGATCCTCCTGTTATTGATACCATCCAATCTGCTTTGGGGCCCACAAAGAGAGATAAAAATGACACAGGCACAATCAATATCAAAGAATAACCGTACAAGCATATAAGGGATATTATGCCGGGGGATGTGACTTTGGAAAGCCACGATTTATATGCTACTGGAATTATGAAAGCAAATGCAAAACACATCATTGAGCTCATTAAAAATGATGAGAAATTAAAATTCCAATCCTTTCCCTTTTCGCTCCATGATGCAATATTACCGAAAAGAGTGGAAAAAAAAGAACATGAAAAAGAAATCCAAATAGGCCCAAAAAGATCAGGACGGTTGATGTTGGACAAAAATTTTTTATCAGTGGGGTTCATAGCAGAAACAATACGGCTTAAAACGTCGGAAGATTCAATATTGAAAAATTGCTTATAATAAGTTAAAGAAAAGAGTGAAGCATTGGAAAAATCTGACGGCTTTATTGGTTCCACAGGATCCATTTGATCATTAACGTTATCTTGGTTAAGCTGCTTGAAGACTAAATCATTCTCATCATCAGCCATTTTTTTATTACTACAAAATTATAACCAAATAGAATCCTCGTGTTTGATCTTATTAATATGATCTTGGTGTTGAGTCTCCTATTTCTATTTAAAACTCGTAGAAACAGTAGTTCTGGTTGTAATTCATGCACAAATGCGAAAGGGTTATATGATGAATCATATTTTAAGAACGACACGTATCCAATAAGCTTTTCAGAATTTGATTTTGATGGAGATAGTGAATTTGCAGGGAGGGGTCATTTTTCTGTTGTGAAAAGACACAAATTGAAGGATGGTAAAGATGTCGCAGTTAAGCAAATCAGGGTTTTCAGCAAAAGCAGTTTACTAAGGGAGATTAATGTTTTACGAGCTCTTGAAAACGCAAGTAACGTTGTTAAGCTGATAGGAATAACTGGAAATGAAACAAATCCCACAATTGTATACTCGTATCACTCTTCAACACCAAATCTCTATGATAATATGACGATTGAACAGTTTCGATGGTGGATAAATGGTACTTTAAGTGCATTGGCATCAATTCACTCATTGGGAATCATTCACAGGGATATAAGGTTAAGTAATATTCTTTCTGATTTCCAAAAAAGGGAAATTACATTGATTGATTTCGGATTATCTGATTTTTATGTCCAACATGGGGATTTAAACCCAAAAGTCGGATGTATAAGAGGAAAAGCACCAGAACTTGCTATCGGACAAAGAAGATATGATTGTGCTATTGATATTTGGTCCCTAGGAATTGCATGTTTGGATATTATGCTTGGTTTAAAAGCGAACTATGATGCAAAGTCAAGTGACCAATTGATACAGATCATGATAAATGCATTTGGAAGCAAAGTATGGAACTCATTCGCAAAAAAGTTCAATTCCTCATATGTAACATCCAAATCAGAACATGGATCTATCTTTGAAATGGCAATGCCATTTCAACATAATCTTGTTTCGAAAAATTCTCTCGATCTAGTCGAACGAATGTTAGAATTGGATCCAAAGAAGAGAATTACTGCTGTAGATGCCCTCAAACATGCTTTTTTCAATTAGTAAAACGATTGTTTAGAGAAGATTGCAGCATGATGTTTTGACTGCTTCTTGCTTTGGTTCTCCTTCCTTAACAGGAATGTGCCAAAGCTTCCTTATTTCTGCAATGCAATCAGCTCTGACAGCATTAACAGATCTTTCTCCATCAACAACAATGGCCTTCTTCTTGCCTTTGTAATGCTGAATCACATCAGCAGATTCATTATGAAATGTTTGAATCCTGTTTTGAATCGCAACAAGATTATCATCAGCTCTTCCTGATGTTTCACCTCGTTTCAATAATCTTTGAGTCAATACTTCATCACTAACTTCAAAACATAAAACAGCTGTGCATTCTCCCATTTCCTCAACAAACTTAGTGCATTGGGACATTTTTCTTGGAAAACCATCAATTAACCAGTGGACCTTATCACTTTGTTGAGTTGTCTTCTTAATAAGTCCAATAACAACGGCATCATCAACCAAACCGCCTGATTTCATGATTTGTTGAAGTCTTCTGAGCTCTTCCAATTCGGTTTCCTCAATCCCTGGAGGTGGGTTATCAACTTTAGCAACTGCTTCCCTCAAAAGATCCCCTGTGGAAAGATAGCCAAGTCCATACTCATCAGCAATCCATTTCGATTGTGTGCCTTTCCCAGATCCTGGCCCACCGAGAACAAAAACAAAATCTTTACTCGACATAATAACGTTTTTTAATCGTCATCGGCAAAACGATCGTTTAGGCCATTTACATTAATCTTGTAAAGCCGATTATTCTTGTTCTAGGAGACAAATATGAAGTTGAACATTATTTCAAAGAAATCTGTGGTTTGTACTGTGGAAATATCGCCTGAGGCTAGTGTTAATGATCTTAGAAGCATGATATCGGAAAATATAGGTGTTGATATTAGGCTAATTAAAGTATTAACTCCAAAAAGGAGGATTGCAATTGTAACCGAATCTTTAGCTAATCAAAACATACGTAACGATGGTAATATTGAAGTAATTATTGATCAAACAGCGGATATTTCAAGGATCATTGACAGTAAGCAACAATTGTTTAACAAATTCATATCTAGCATTGATGAAGAACAAAACGTTATGTCAGCAGTATATTTAAATTTAGAGAATCCCGAATATCAAGAGTTAATAGAATCATTATCTGAAAATCCAATCCAATTTACAAAATATATTATGAATAACTCGAAATTATCCCAAAATATCCAATTCGAATCCGAAGTATTGCTTGCTTTGGCAGATCTAGGGCTAATTCCCGAATCACCCACAGGGTTTCCATCGATCAGCAATGTACTTGGATTGCTGGGATACGAGCATAGAGAACAAGATGATAGCATATTTCAAGATACGTCAGTTCAAGTAGGGTTATTCCAGATGCAAAGGGCTATTGATCAGATTGGAGGAATGGAAAGACTTGAAGAGCAGCTTTCAAATTGTGATATCATAATGCGCAAAAAATATCAAGTGCAAATCGAATATCTTAATTCAATGGGATTCTTTGATGATGAAACTAACTTGAGGATTTTGAACATGAATCATGGGGATCTTGATGCTACAATAGAGTGGATAATTAATAATAATTCGGAGATGGCCGTTTAAAATAGTAAAATGGAAACCAATAATGTACAGACGATTTTTAAGTATTTAGGGTTGATTAATCAAGAAATAGATATAAAAATACTCAATATGAAACAGGAGGTGAGCCAATTGGGTAAAATATATGAAGCAATTAAGCCAAATACTGAGATTAAGAAAAAAGGCGAGGATTTGGTTGTTAAAGAAGTTATAATGCGTGCAAAAGGCGAGGAAATGAAAATTGAGAGAGAATATCAGCATGTTACTATATCAAAATTTGATGAGTACAATAAATTGTGTCAAGAATTTATGAGTTTCCCTCATTTCCAAAGAAAATCATTTAACAAATCATTTTTAGACAATTTAATGCTTATTTCCGAACCTACACCCGTTCATATTCAAAAACGGATTATTATGAATCTGAAAAGATTTGTTCAAGAACTTGAAACATTATCTAATAGAGAAATCGGACCAAAAGTGATTAGTTTTATAAAAGAAAATGCAAGCAGGATATTCAACAGATATGATGAATTGTTGCCAGAAGGCCCAGTTAATGAGTATTTCAGCGAACCAGAAATTATAAAGACTAGAATATCAGATAATGAAATAACCAAAATATCCGAGAATCCATTTGGTCAAGTGAGCGAAAAGAACATACAAAAGTTAATGCAAATCAAAAACTCTGCTCGACAATCTCTAATACAAATGAGGATCAAAGCTAGATGTGCCGAAATTTTTATTCCAATTATCCAAAATCATAAAAACCAAGAAAAGAAACATGAGTATATTAAAACTCTCCATCTTTGCCAAAGAATACTTCTCACCCCAAAGCGGAGGCAGATAGTTTTCGTCCAAGATAAATGACAGCTGTTGTCGTAAAGACTGTAAAATGTATTATTTCAAAAATTAGTTTTGTTTTGAAAAAGGTGAGTAAAGTGAGAGATTGATAGAAAATGAATGGATTCCTGTTTTATGCCGCATTTCAGTCGTCAAGAATTTTACAATTAAGGTCTGTACATGATTATACCATATCTTCTGATGCATCTGAGCTTAATGTTACTGTTTCTCATCCAATTGGAGGGAGGGTTGATCCGATATCTATATTGTCTAAAATGACTATGTTTTTAGATGATTTAGATCTGAGGGACCAGAACAATAATATGAATGGGGCTGCTTTCCATTTTACCGATCCTGGATGGCGCCAGCCAACTGTACTTATGAGAAGATCAACAGTAGTTTCTTGTGTTACAACACAATTAGGCGGAGGTGGTTACATGAATGGAGGATATTTGTTCAATGCAGAAGGAAGTTCTTTCCAAAATGTAAGCAGCCTAAAGGGAGGAGCTTTATATATACAAAGAGTCCCTATAGTCGAATTAACCCAAACTAATTTCAAAGAAGGGAATTCCACTAGTGGAGGAGCTTTATATATCGATTTATTTGGTAATTCCACAATATTTGATTGTATATTCGAGAGTTGTCAATCCACAACAAATGGGGGTGCAATCGCTTTTTATCGAACTGTGCTTTCTGGATGCCATATTAGGAATAGTATGTTTGTTAATTGCTCATCAGTCAGTGGTGGTGCCATATATGTTAATATAAATAATTATGGAGACTTTATTTTCAACAGAGTTTGTGCCTATAATTGTATGGTGAAGTCCAGTACCAGTAGAGGCCAATTTTTATTTGTTGAAGGAAATAACAATGATAATACGATAACCTTGAAGCATATTTCTGCTACGAAATGTAGCCAAAATTATCTAGGAATTGGTGTGATCTATTTCTCCAGTGCATATCAAGATATGGATAGCATGAATTTTTCAGAGAACACAAATTATCAGGGAGGAGCAGTTTATAATTATATTCCATATGGATACTCCCTTAAATATTCCACATTAGTGAAGAATAGTGCTTCTAATGATTATCTATTATATACTCATGGACCAACAACTACAAGCGGAACTTTTTTGAATATAATCATTGCAAATAATACAGTCCCAACTACAAAATCCATCATTTACATCCAAAATTATAATAATAAGCTGAATATCGTCCAATATTCTATTTTCCTTTCTAATTCAGGTATTCTATTGTCGGTTAATGGTGCACATTATATTTTAGTGATTAAAAATTCATATATTCAACATTCTGGGACATTAACAACAAATTATCAACCATCATTTGAACTTGTACTTACAAAGTCATCATTAACAGAAACATTCATTCTTACTCACTACTCCACATTCTATTGCCTTACACCAGAGGGATTATCCCAACAAGGAGAAGAACCATGCCAAACACTACCTCCTGTTCCCACAAAATGCCAGACTCAAGCAAACCCTCCAACAAGCTGTTATATAGAGCCATCAAGCGAATCATCCCTTATATCTGTAACAACTTTATTTAGAATCATTCAGGTCAGTCTTGCTCTTTCCAGTTACCTATTTTAAACCTGCCTTTTGACATCTTTACAAATCAGTTTAGAATGAGTAGGGAGTCTGAGATTCTAGAGTTACAAGAGATAGTAAATAACAGTACAATAGAGGAATATTTCGAGAAGGGCGGTAATAATAATTCTCAAGCTCGGTATATATTCGAAGTGTCCAAATATGTAGTTAATAACGACAAAAGTGTTTTTGTTCCCCTTCAGCCCCGCATTAGAGATATGAGCGACCCGGCATGGATGAAGTCATTATGCTACTGTCTTGCTATATTGAGGAGATACAAAATGGATTTAACTATTCAAACTATAAAAAATGAATGCAGTTCTCTTCCACGTTCGACAGGCTTTGGAAGGGTGTCTGAATTAGAGATGTTTTGGAGACAAATGAAAGCTGTATCTCGAGGAATTTCTGATCAAAGTTTTTCAGATCGTGTTTATGAGTTTGCAAATCCACAATAATGTTAATAAATGTTTATCCATTATATACATAGATTACTCTATCTTTGCTTGATTTGAATAATCTGCGGTAAGTCCATCTGTGCTTTCAAGAATGGTAGCAATGGATGGTTGGGCATTTCTCGAAGAGAATACAGGAGCTTTAACTTGCTCTATCTCTTCTAAAAGATTACCCACACTATCAGATGTCGCAAAATCACCAGGATTATTCATTGGAGCTTTGTACTCAGGATGCAATTGCTCATAGTTGTTAACAGCAGCCCGAATTTGCTTAATCCCTAATTCAGAGGCTCTTTTAATTTGATCTTGAATCTTTACCAAGCGTCTCACATCAGATATTATTGAATCTTTAATACCAGGGAGTTGATGAGAAAAAAATCCATCCATCAACTTTGAACGGGGTATGGCTTTTTGAGGAATTATCATATTTGAAAACCTATCAACATCCTTTTGGGAAAGCTGTGTTACCCATCCTTCAGCCAGTTTCTGAATTGACTCAGGTACTTCACCACTAAGAGATGAAACTTGGCAAAAATAACGATTCCTTTCTGCTGGCGTGAGAGACATAACATCGAAGGGAGAGGGATCATAAAAATTCACCTCTTTTTGTTTCTCGTCGGACTCTAATAATGATGGTGGGATCTTTATCTGGGTTTTCATTTGGTTTACAAAATTTACAATTGACCGTTTAAGTATTATTATGAACAGAGAGGGTTTGATCCAGGAGCTTCAACAACAGTCAGAGCTGATGAAAAAAATGAAGAGTGAAGCCAAACAGAAGTTTGTAATACTGAAAGAGAAGTTGAAGGTATCTAGAGAACAAACGGAAAAGGTAAGGAATGAAGATTACGAAGAAGTACTCACTGAGATCAATAGCGAGAGTTCCAAGGAACTTTCTGATCTCATTGAGAAATGTAAAAATCTTTTCGATGAAAATATGAAATATAACGATCAAATTGAACTCATGGAGAATAGAGTTAATGGAACTGCAATTGAAAATCAAGAATTTATACACAGCATACAAGAGAAACTCAATGTGAAATCAATTTTGGATATCAGTTCTGAAATCAATCTTCTTGTTTCAATGCCAGCGAAGATTGCAGCCCTGAGAGAACAATATGCAAAAATACAAGGAGGCAATGAAGAAGAAACTTCATCACAAGAAATTAATGAAGTTGTTGAATCATGGGAGTCACTCAAAAAGTCCTTTATTAAGATCACATCATCACAACCAGAGAACACTGAAGTTAGGCAGCTTTTTGCCGCAATTCACAATACAATACATGTTGTTCTATCAGAGATTCCGAACGAACAAAGGCTTCTTTCACATGCAAGATCAGTTATTTATCAATCTCGTGCGTTTTTGACTCATAAATCGAATCAAAAGCCTCAAATTGGATTAAAATCAAGCTTTATAGAACCTCCATCAGTGAGGAATGGTAGCAAATGAATCAATGTGTTAAGTAAAACAATAGTGTATGATCACTTCAAATATGCTTTATTTTCCTTTTTTATAATGATCCAGATCATGTTTTAAAGAAGGGACTAGTTTACATACTGCATTTATTGCAGATCCATTACACCCATTTTCTTCATCGAATTCGATAAGGGCATGAATTCCATCATTTCTCAAAGAAGGAGTACCTAATTTATCAACAATACTCACGAAAAGCAATCTTTCTGATATTGGTAGATCAGGTTTTGGTATTTCAGCCTGCTTCCTATGAACAGTTTTTGTATCAGAATCATCCATCTTAAGATAAATTTCCTTTTGCATTAATCTTTGCTGCTCAAGTGCAACTGTTTCACCTAGAAGTGATTTAAACAAATAAATCCTAAGATCATCTTTTGTAGCTTCGGCTATATGGCTAATTGATTGTTTGGCTAGGGTTCGGATTGCCATCAAATCACTACCAACTCTATCTAAACACAACAATGAATTTGCAGTCGAAAATAAATGGTAACTAAATGATTGTCTGTTTATTCTTTGCCAGTTGTTTTCAAAGAAATTAATTAGAGAATCAAACAGTGGCAAAGGAGACAATACTGTTACAATAATGAAACCAATTGAATTAATAGCTTCCAAATACTGTTGAGATAATGAAAGAGAAAAACTAAGTATTGATTTCAACAAAGGAATGAATTCTCTTTGATCAATTTGTGCTGTCAATATGGGTTCACTGAGAAAAGAATGGGTACAATACAATAAATATCGGATAAACTTATCTTCGCTTGGTTTCAAACCAAACTGTTCTATCAAGAAAGATAATATATTTTGTGGATCAGTAATAAAGTCAGGAACACTTCTAATCCTCTGAATATAGTTTTGAAAAATAATGATAGGATCCATATTTTTTGTGTCTAAGTTATTCATTGATGTTTTTGGTGCTATTCTTAGTAAAAGAGATTTTGATGGATCAGAAATGCATTTGATTTTGTCACGAGATAGCTCTTTAAGCTGGGTCTCAATTGAAGATATGTCATCAATACACTCAAGCTCTTCAAAGACTGTGGATATTACTGCAGGGTGCTTTATAACAAGACATTTAATAATCGATTGAGAGTAATCTTGATTGGAACTACACTTTCTCAAAGAGACTAATAGATCAGTATATGCATCACTCTTAGTGGTAATAGACCACAAAACAATTGGAAGTATGAAAATCAATTCAATTCTACTAACTTGAACACCACTCCCTAAGTGATCAATTAAAAGGAGAAGAGAAGATTGAGCGACAGATATTTGCCTTCTTATAAATTGCATTCCACACCATCTTATGATTATATCAATAGAGTTTTGAAAATTAGTTTGATTGGACTTGAATACCTTTCTTAAAATAGAAACAGCCTCAATGCGTTCCTGATATTGACTAGACAACAATAGATTTGCTAAATCGTCATCAAAAACATCTCTAACATCAAGAGATAGCTGTTCATTGAATTTGTTATATGCATTTGTATCTGATAAAAGTTTCAATCCATCATCCTCATTCATGTTGTTGTTTCTTCCTTTCCGCGAAAATGCCGATGTATTAAGAAAAATAGGCTCAATTTCGGGTTCAGGTTCTTTTTCTTTAATAGGAGAAGGTTGGTTCTCCTCAGCAGACTTTGTTTGTGTATTTATTTTTTCAAAAAATGGATGTAAAGCTTTCTTTTGTACCTCGCTGATAGATTCATGATTCTTTTCTAAATAATCCAAGAATGGGTCATTGTTCAGCATATCTCCAAGAGAATTCTTTAGACAAAGACTCTTATCTTCAATGCAAGAAATTATTAAAGATAAAACTGGCTTCCAATCGACAATTGATTCTTTGTTTTGGGTTAAGAATTGAATAATCTCGCTTTTTGATTCTGGTGGAAACTTTGAATACAGAGTATCAAATGGGGCTAAAAGATTGGAATACATAAAAGATTTTGACAAAGAAACCATTGTTCTAATAGTTTGCTGACGAATATTAGGTCTGGCATCACACAAACACAATGCAAGACTATGACAAAAAATAGAGTATTCTTTTGGAGGAGAAAATCTAAATTGTCCAATAGCTTCGAGAACTCTAAGAGTTCGCTGTATAACATTCTTATTTCCACTTTCAAGATATTTAAATAGAACAGTGAGCCAAGATGAAATAAAACTATCATCCAATACGTCTTCTTCATCTAGTAAGAGGTTCTCTATCTTTTCAATAAAAAGTAGTTGTTGCTTCCAATCATTCGCTATAAGAGCTTGATTAATTTCATCATTCATTATGGACGTTTAAAATATAATTCCAAAGATATCCCATTTGATTAACCCAATGGGTTTACAAAGTTTTATAATAATCGGAGTTTGTGGAAGATGCACGATCCTTGGGTTACCACAGAGGAGAATAATCCATCTGTTAAATTGCGAAAAGAGATATCCGAAAATGTCAAAATACAAGAAATGATGAAAGTATTTAGTTTATTGGTTCAAGAAGCTAATTCGAGTTCAGTTGTTGGTCAAGTCCTTAACTTTTTAATAACTTTGGAAAGTTTTATGATTGATAACCAGAATAAGAAGTATTTTCCATTAGTTCTTCCAAAAATTCTTTTGAAATTGTATGATTTTTCTGCTCTAGCTGAGAATTCTATACCATTACTCGTTCAATTAATTAGAATCGAAACACAAGCGTTGAATATTGTTAAAGTAATACCATCTACTGATCAAATATCCCATTTATTTGTTGGTTGTATCAATGCATCAATACAACAGAAAGCAATTATCAGTATTTCTACATCATTATTTAAGTACTTTTTTTCAGATAGCAAAGTTTTAATATCATTTAATCAAATAAATGGATTTTCAAAAGTTTTAAGTAAGGTTCTACTTTCAAACATGAATGAACACATATTCTCCTGGATTTCAAGCATTCTCATTGACACGCCTCCAGAAGACTCATTTAGTGTAATTGACCCGACATCATTTTTTGCTGATGTTTCTATGATAATTAATTCTGGAACAGTATCAGTATCAAATCGTCGGTTCATCCTCTTTTATATGCTTTCTTTTTTTAAAAAAGTCATTATTCGAAATCATCTATCTTTGCAAAAGTTTATTGATGCAGGATGCTTTAGTTCATATGATAAGCTTTTTATGATGATCGATGATGAAATCGGAGAAGAATATCATCCACTTCATGTTAGACTCTGGGTTTTAGATATTGTTAACAAGCACCATACCGTTTTATTATATGAGTATTTATCTTTTCTTTGTATGTATTTGAACGAGTTTCCTTCTTTTGATTCAAGTGTGTATTTGGTTCTGTTTGATGTTATTGATTCTGCCTATACCCAAACACAATTCGATATTATTCAAGTATATGAAATGAGGTTTATAGAATGTTTTATATTAGCAACATCAACAGAAATATTATCTGAATTGGTTACAAAAAGACACTCTTTTAGATTACTTCTTATCGATATCATATCTATTCCCCAATCTATTAAAATCCGAAAATCAGCTTTCGAACATATTTTGCTTTTGTCTTCCATCACAAATTTTTCTTCAATATTTTTTTTGTTGTGCACAGATATAGTAACACAAGTACCATCTCCTTTGATAATTACATGTTTACTTAAAAGAGCAACCATTTCTCATGATTCTCGTTTTTGTAACATATTATTATCCATTTTTGTGAAAACAATGGAAGCATCAATAAGTTTTGTTAAAGCTGACGGATTGAAATGGCTTCAAGATTCATTTATTTACGGTCTAATTGATCTCGATACTTTTTCTTCACTTTTATCTAATTTGGTTGTTTTAAGAAGATTTGATGAGGTTGATGAATTTATCTTATCTTTGCCATGTAATCACCCTCTTTTTAGTCAATCATCATATTCTCTAGAAAAAATCGTTTATGGAATGAATGGTTCCCGCTTTAGACCTATTCGAGTTCACTCTTTGTTTTTTTTAATCAAACCACCAGAAGTAATTGATCCATACAATGCATGGATGCTTGGAAACTGTGTATTAGATCAATTTCTTTGCAGAGGCAACAAAATATTTGATTTTCCCGAATTAATTGATGTCGGAAATAGGTTTATTCATCCAAGGCATGTTGATATGCTTCTCGAAAAACCATATGAGTTAGGTCAATATTGCAGATCAAAGAATTATGACCATTTCCCATTGTTTCAATTTTACCAAGGACGAGATGATCTAAGCATCCTCCGAGATTTCAAGGCAATATCATTCTGGTTTAAGTTGCTCGGACAGTCCGAGGAATTAATGCCATTTTTTAAAACTGATTCATTAGTAATATCTACTAAGCACAAAGAATTATGTGTGAATATTGATGGAAAAATGTTTTGCTGCGAAGTAGATTGTCTTGAATGGGTTCATGTTTATGTTTTTACTGAAGATTCTTTTAGATCCGCTAATATAATCGTAAGAATTAATAGTTCATTTGAGTTTAAGGGAACAAAATCATCAAAACCGATCTTTTCATTTGCCAAATTCGGATTAATAGGAAATAACCTGCTTTTCATTGGACCAGCAATTAGGTTATTTTCTTGTATACCAAAGGAAACGTCATCTCTGTTTTTAAATGGACCAGGGTTTGTTGACTCAATCGAAAATGTTCAATATGAAACTATTATCACCCCATATTTTTTTTGCGAGCCATTTTCAACAATGCCAAATAGTTCAATGTCCAAATCATGCACAATTCCCTCAAATTGTGTTGCAGTTCCATATTTTGGATTTCCATATCATTTTATTTCAATGAGGAAGAATTCAAAATTATTCCAGATATTAGTTCAATCTCAGAATGAGAGCCAATTTTTATCAATGTTTATAACTTTGATGAAAATCGTAAAAACAACCATTCATAACTCACTTAGATTCTGGCCAAAAGTACTCGGATCTTTTAAGAAGTGTAAGCAGTTTGTTACAAAAGATATTTTTGTTAAAGCACTTAAATCCATGTCTAGGCATCAAAAATGTGAACAAGTTCTTTCATCACTTCTTTTTGATCGAGATATGTGGTTGTCTGTTGATAATGAAATTTTGGTACCAGTATTATTTGAGTATTTTTACAATGTTGATTGGAAAATTATCGAGAATTTTGAATTGTTTCTCACTACAATTGTACTAAGAAATCCTTCGAGCCGAATTATTGTATCTACTCTTTTGAAACATCATAGCAGTCTCCCAAACATTCTAAAGTATTTGATTAGCCTCCTGAAAATATCACATGTTCTTGAGTCTAAAACCATTACCTGGGATTTATTATTGGCTAGATTTAACAATCCTGTTCAACAAACAATTTTGGATTGCTTAATCAGTTTCCTTTCCCCTCCTAACGAGAAGTTGGTTATGGAATTACTTCCATTTAATAAGCTAAGGTTATTACTTATTGTATCATCAAAAGAAATAATGTCGTCTGTTTTTGTTCTCATGTCAAAAATTGAACAAGCCAATCCAGGATACATTTGTGTAGATAATATTCTTCAGTATTCGATTTCGTCATTATCATCTGAATTACATATTTGGAGCACTGTTTTTGAGCTTACAACAGGAACATCCTCTTTTGGAAACTTGAATGCCAAGGAACCCAAGTTTTTGCCTTTAGTTCTTATCCTTGTGTGGGCCATTTCATTATGTTATTCCCATTCAATTAGTTATAATAAGATTGGAATTGAGAAATTGGAAGTATATCGACCCTATTATTTCCACGCAATTAGTATTTGTAACGCCAATATAAAGTACATCTCACAGTCACAACAGTGCTTATCAATTATGTTTTCTTGGTTTCCTCTGATCATATCTTATCCAAAATTGTTGCAAACAGTATTAGATAGCTTTTCTGAGACCAAAGATATCGATTCAATTTCCATTACTGATTTATCAGAAGCATGCGATCCGATTTGGATTGGTAAAGAACAGGTTATTAAATCAATAAAGCTCCCACCACCACCTCCTCCGCCTTCTTCAACTGTTTTTGTTGTCGAATTATTATACGAGGTTCTGAGAAATCATAATTTTGATATCACTGTTCATCCGGATTTTAATATTAATCTGCTTGGAGAGTGGATTGCTGAATCTGATTTGTTTATTTTCGTCATAAATCTAATATGTCAATCAAACCATACAAATTCCAGGGCATTATTCATGTCATTTTTCCTAGCTGTTCCATTTTACGATAGAACAAGGTCACAAATCATTATTCCAAAACTTATGAAGACATTTTTGAACATAAGTTCTAAACAAATAGTTACAGCTGGATCTATCGATACCATTCTATTATTTTCTCAGTTTTTTGTATCTAGTCGGATTCTTTCAATGCTTTCGATTGAGATATTGGAGAGTTTTTTTGCTTTCTATAGGGCTCTTCTTTATTCCGATCATCAATGTGATTTGAATAAGAGCTATATCAATGCCAATTCGATAGTTTTTGGATTGATTTTAAATTCCAAATCATCGGATTTTGAACGGATTCTTGCCTTACTAATTCAATTTAATGATGTTGTAACCGTATTGCTCAATTATAAAAAGATGACGAAATCCTGGTTATATCTATTATCTATTTTCTCATATGACAATTTTGCTCAGGCATCATCTTTAATCGAAACAATTATTGACAAGTCCAAGCTTGATTTGAAAGAAAAAGGTTTACTCCAATCATATAAAAATGATCCATCATTCCGAAACACTGAAATGTTCCAAAATGTTGAAAAGAATTGGATTGAAAAATCTAATGAATTTACTGATGCATATACCCAACTTTCGGGGGAAATAGTTTCCTCAAGGGGAACATTTGTGAAGGATTTCTCATTTCTTTCAAAATGTGTAAACAAGGAAAGATACAAGGCCAACTCAAAACATTATCTTACTGCTCATTTATTCTCAAGGAAGCTTCTTACTCTCGAATCGACATTTTCTCTAAAAGAAGAGCGATTTCACTGGGCTCAACTTATTATTTCCATCCGAGATGATGCAGCAGACATATCTCAATTTAGCCCCAAATCATATTATATCACACCTAAGTGTTTTCCATATCATCCTCATAAACTTGTGTCTCCATCGAGATTTCCTGTTGTGGATATGAGTATTCCAGATCATAGATTTTCTAGCCCTGTAGTTGATTTATTTAGACAACATTCTGATTCTTTATTTTCCACAAGAAAAATTAGTGATGTACCACTCATTGAGCTTTTTAAACGAACTTCATCAGAGCATGGACATATCTTATCCATTGTTCCATGTAGATTAATTCGATATCAGACTAATATCAAATCTGTTTTATTTATATTTTCCAAGGTGTTAATGATATTGACTTATGCAACTATCATATCCAATGGATGCATCGAATTACTCACAATTGATGATGAGAAGTCTCTACATATTTTTTTGGAATCTGTGTTTATGGGTCATTGGGGATCTGTTTCACTGTTTTCATCTCATATTGTGATATATATGAACACAGAACAGATAATCCATTCAAGAATTCTTGCGCCAAGTGTTTTTGAGATTTGGACTTTTAAGAATGGCCATTTTATTCTTAAGGTTAATAAGCACTTTACCAATAAGGTAATTCATTACTTCGAAGATATTAACAAGACATCTCAATCACAACTATCAAATTATTGCCATTTGTTCAAGAAAAAATCTATTCAGGAGGCATACTTATCATGGAGATCTTTAGATATATCCACAGATCAATTTTTACTCGTTGTTAACGCATATGTTAACCGTTCTTTTGTTGATCTAAACCATTATCCATTTTTTCCAAGTTTTAAATCAAACGAAGCACGTGTATTGTCAAGAGTTAGGAAAATGTCGATGAATGAAAAGTCAATGATTCCTGATTCATCACATACCATTTATTCTATGAGAAGAATATTACCATTTGCATATTATTACAAAAAGATTAATGATAGCAGAAAAATATTTGAAGCGGAAACACCTGCATCATTATACTATACAACAGAATTCTACAAAGACATGAATGGACTAGGAATGGGTGATGCAGTTTTACCTGAGCTTCCAGCTTCTTATATGAATCGCCATAGGGATGGCTTGGAATCTAGTTCATCAATTGGATCAACACTAGTCTGGATTACATCTCATTTTGGTATCCAAACAATAAAGAATCATGATATTAATGAAAATACTCTATTTGAGTATGCCGAAAAGCCATATCAAACAAATATTGGTTACCTTGACGGCTTCCACGTGTGCCAGCAAACAAATCGTGAGTGCAAATCTCATCAGACTCTTTTATTTGAACGAGACACTGTTAGGAAAATTCGCAACCTGTCAGCCCGACTTGAACAAGATAAACCATATTTTATCAAGATTGATCAAAGGAGATTGACGCTTTCAATACTTGACAAAGAAACGAAAAAGCGGGTTTTCTGTACTGTTGTTGATTCATACCTAGCCTTCGCTTGCTCATTATCCCTTTCTGTTAATGGAATGTTCTTGGTTGTTGATTTTGAGTTTGGTTTGTCCAGATCATACCGAATTCTTTATGAGAATTCTCTTCCAAATAATATTTCTGTGATTTCTGATTTTAGTTGGTCAGGAAAACCCCTAAGTGTCATATCTGGAATAGATTGGATTGTAGCCACTGCTAGAAAAGATCATGTCTTATTATGGGATTTGTTTTCAAGTTCAGTTCATCGAGACTTATTATTCAATGAGAATATTGAAGCAGTTGCAATGGATGAAGAGAATTCTTCATTGTGGATTGTTACAGCTACTGTTGCTTATTATTTTTCGATTAACGGAGAACTTTTAGCGAAGACATCAATGCCACAACATGTTACATCTCTGTTTTCCATACCGTTGCCTCCAACAGATCGAAGCCGAGTGGCAATAATCGGATGCTCAAATGGCCAACTCTTTTTAGTGTCACCAAGAATTGAATTATGCACAATTGAAATTAAGCAACTACCCAGCGAGCATCATTATGCTGTTAATCGACTTGTATGTCATCCTTCATTGAAACAATTTCTGAGTATTGATAAAGAGGGAATATCATATGTTTGGAACGCTATTGGACTCACATCTATTTCTCAGAAACCAAAGCTATACATACATTGTTCATCATGTTCAATGGAAGCCAAAGAAAAGTGCTCTTTATGCAATCGAGCCTTTTGTTCCCATTGCATGAGCCAAGTTCAAAAAAAGACATGCTCTCATTGTTTGGCATTGTCTTTATATTTATAAAATAATTGTATTTTTGTATACATTTATTGGAAATCACTCATCAGAAGCTTCATTAACGTAAAAACCTGCTAATGCAGCATTATTTGGATCTTCTCCATCAAGGTAGCTTTGATCTTGTAAAACTTCATATGGCCAGTGGAAATAAGCCATGAGCAGTATAAACACATTCTCAACACTGAATGATGTAACAAAACCAAGAGATGTTGTAGAAAAAATTGGCATCAATTCGGATAGAATCTTCGACATAACAAGTAGAATTAAAGCTAACACTCCTGAGATTATATATATCAAGAACTTATAGCGTTCAGTAATATCAACATCCCTCCCGGCTAATATAATTGAATAAACTGACCACAAACAAAACACATAGAAAATTGCATTTTCAATCCAATTAAGGCTATTGATTATATTTGAACCAGAAAAAGAATAGGGCGACAAAGATAATTCATCAAAATAAACGCCCTTTATGGCAGAAAACAAGAAATTCACAAATAAAAATATTATTTTTGGCATAAAGAAGCATTTATCAGTTTTTCTGTTTTTAAAACGAAGCGAGTTAAAAAGTACCAAGAGATAAAAACGGAAATATGATACAAATAAGGAACTCAATATTGTTTCACAGTATACTAAAAACTTTGATGGATAATATAGTTGAAAATAATATAATGGGTTGTTATAAAAAATAAGAAATAGGATTAATGGTATAGTCATTTTTTGCTCGAGGTGCCAAAACGAAAATGATACTGCAGACAACCTAAAAACAAAGAATAACATAAAAGAGATATTAATGAAAATAAAGACAGAACGGAAATATAATTGATACATCGAGTGATCTCTAAACCCTGTTTCAATTCTAAGTACCATTTCATCAATTGATACATTGGTTTGAACACTGATTTCCAGAGAAAGAAAATCAAAATCTACTAATTTCTCTATAAAAATGAGATGTGGCTCATATTGATTGCGAGATTCAGAAAATATGATTGGTATTCCTTGATCTTGTTTGGTTGATTTGCGAATTGTCTCCCCCTTTCTTTGGAAATTTATAATATAACTATATCCAATAGATAAATAAGTTTTTTTATCAGATTCATAACAAAGATATAGTTTCAAAAACCTATTCACAGGATTTGTTCCATTAAGCTCAAGTTTTTTGTAACTTTTAAGATTATCCTCAAATATAAATACATTCTCCTTAAATTCATCAGGAGGAGGTCCCATAATCCCAGCTACCGTTGTTAAAACTAAAATTATCAAAAAACCAATAATAGAGAAAATATCCTCCCTAAAATTTGCACTGTCAATAGCCATGAGCGTTTCCCTCCCAAGAGACTCCTCTATTTGTATTTCTATCATGTCATCAGATGATGATGTAATATTCGAATTCATTTACAAATTTTACATACGATAAAAGTGCCAACATTAAGTTTATTCATCGTTGGACTGAACCAGTCCTCTAGCAACTACTGATGAAACATCAGATTCAGAATCATCTCCGCTTTGTGTGTTCATCGACACACCATTAGCAAGTATCATATAAGGTAATAAGTATACCATAAAGTCAACTAAGCAATAATCAGCAACAAATATGTTTCTCATTCTCTCAGGATTAACATAGTATATCATCATTCTTAATGAAAAGTGGGGCACACTTCCAATTACTAGTAGGGCGTTCCGGAATAAAAGTACAAATGATAAAAATATAATTCCTCTTTGAAATGTTTTCATTAATTTGGATCCAATATAAGTATGAAGAGTGCTGGTTTCTGAATAAAACATTCTAAAAAGCGAATATAAAAAGAATGTATCACTTATTGCTGTCATAATACATGTTCCAAAATGAGGAATGAAGTACCATATATCATCATAATGGGCTTTCTCTGGTATGAGCATGTAAACAATTGGCATCAAAAAGCCAACAATAAGAATTATCACAGAAAACACACGAATGAATATAATTTCACCTGGATAATATATATTGCACATCTCAAAAGATTTCACAAGGAAATTGAGCATAAAAATAAATGGGCAATGATCCAGACCCGAACACAATGACCAAGTGAATGTCTTCAAAGGCGATCTATCAAATTCGTTGGCGTTAATTAGTAAAACCTGGCATGTTATACACGTAATAAACCCAAAAAACCAAAAATACACCGCTGATCTGAGCAATTGATCTCTTGATAAATAAAATGCTTTAAAAATGGAAACAAACTGATATAAATAATACATAATAAAGATAAAGAAGACTACAGTGCGGATATACAAGGCCGTGGAATGACAATCAAACTGAGAAGGAATAGAAAAGCAAACATCGTCTAAAAGATCTTCCATAAATTGCCAAGAAAAAAACGGGAATAAATGATAGTTTTAACATTAAAGGTCCTCGTCTGATAACAAAGAACTCATTGAGCAATAGCTTTGGCTGTTAGCCATCGAATTTGAGGTAAACCATTTGTGCTTGAGAGCCTCTTCTGCGGTAATTCTCTCATTTGGGTTTACCTTAATCATTGAGATGATGAGGTCTTTGGCATCTTTTGAAACATTCTTGAAACGATGTGCAGGAAAGAAGTAAGATCCTGAGGAAATACATCTCCTAAGAGTGTTTTCTGGATACACTGGAAATGGCTGAGTTCCACTCAACAAAGAGAACATGGTTACTCCAAGTGACCATATATCAATGCTTTTCTCATCTGGGGTTAGTAATTCAATACCACACACAATTGTGTGTGGATGAAAACATACATGGTGTTCCATTAATAATTTCGGGAGCAGCATATGCTAGTGTCCCGATATATTCAGTACTAAGTTCATTTTCATTAAATTTTTTAGCAAAACCCAAATCAGCCAACAAAAAAGATGGCCCATCTTCAAGGAGAAGAAAATTATCTGGTTTGATATCTCTGTGCGATATTCCTTGTGAATGGAGATCACGAAGAGCTTCTAAAGCAGATTTAATTATTTCCTTAACAGCATGCTCGCAAAACTTGTGGCTAGATTTCTTTTTGCTGATCAAATTCAGGTCGGCTGTAGCCAAAGGCATTGACACACATTTATAATTCCCAAAATCAAAAACATCTCTCAATCCAAGTACGTGCTGACTCTTTATCTCTTTCATTAGCGAAATTTCATTATCAACTCTTTCTCTGTTTGATTCATCAACTAATATCATTTTAATCGCAACCCTTTCAGCACTGTGAATAGAAAGGGCTTCATATACAGTAGAATTAGCAGTGGTATCTAGAATTTTTACAATTTTGTAATCATTAACAATGTCACCAGGATGTGGTAATGAAGTCATTTTCAATTATGATTTTGATTAATAATCGTTGTCCTTTCAATAACAAAATTTCAGAGAGATTTGTGAAGATTCCGGTCCAAATTGAATTTTTGAATGAGTGAGGTGATCAATTGATCAATTTGAAGCCAAACCAAGACAATGAAGATTTGTACCCTTTACGATGTAAACTGGTTATTTGTAAACCCAAGATTGAGTCTCATCGACTAATGCCGATTATTTGCTAGAATGATCACCAGCATAGAGGATGAAGATACACAGATAGTAGATGAGAGATTCGTAATTCCAGTAGATGATGATCCCAGTGCATTTTTTAATCTTGGAATTGGCAATTTGAAGACAAATAATAATAATCAGAATTCGAATCAGACTAATTTTGGGGGATTTAAGGGAAATGGTTTCCGATCTTTTGATACAACAGTTTTTTCAGCCCCTAGTTCGTCAGATCCATCAGCCAAATGCAATAAGAATTGTAATTCTTGCGTTTGGTCTATGTTTTGCAAGAATGCAACAAAGGGATTATCATCTCTTGGAGGAGCATTTGTACCTAGATTAGGATAAATATAAATTTTTCATATTGTTTTAATGGAAAGTGGTAACGTATCCGAATCCCCATCAACACTTTTGTCAACAGAGGAGTATTTGGAAGGGAAAATAGATAACTCGCTTCAAACAAACGAGGAAGATATTAAAAACTACCTTCAAGATCTCCTTATCCCATTATTATCTCATGGAATCGATGAACTCGAAAAGCTCCGTCCAAAAGATCCCATAACATTTCTTGCCCATTTTTTATTGAAGCACAAGCCTGTTAAAAGCGAAAATTAAACACATATTGTTGCTTTTTTATAGTAAGAGAAAAAAGTGCAAAGAATCAAATATCAGCTGGGTCAAATATCAATCATTTCTCTCCCCATTACAATAACTTGAGCAAATCCTTGGTAACAATCAGAGTAACTATTTATACTTATCATTATGAGAGAAGAAGACCATCAGAATAACAAATACAGTCATATTAGTCTTGTGTCTTGCATATCCCAAATATATCATTTCAATATCCCAGTGTTTTTTTTACTAACGACTTCACACAAATGAAACTTTACAGAATAAAATATTGAATTTTTGATTCAATTACATATTCAAATAGGTTTGTTTAGTTATCAAACAGAAAATCATTTGTTTTTCCAATTGGGTTACTGTAGATGATTGAACTAAAAAAAGGATTTAATATTAGGAAAATACTCGATTTTGGGTTAAATGGAGTCAGAAACACTCGTTTTTTCCAGAATCCTAGCAAATTTTTTTATATGTCGATTTATGCCTTATTATTCTGGAAAAATGAAACCAAAAACTCTAAAAACCTAAATAAAATTATAAAACAAAAGAGTTATACATTTAAAATTGCTACTATGTTGGCGATTATCTTTGGATTAATATTTTTCTATTGTATTGCTGGTTGTGAAAATCTATTCGAGTCAAGACAACACATATCACATATGAAAAAAGTAACCAAGATTATAAAGAATCCCAGTAATTACCCGATGGTGTCTCTATTGAATGATAATGGAATTATTTGGGATGTTGGTTTAGGGTGTGTGAATGAAAGTATGGATCAAGTTAGGTCTTATTATCAAATGAATATTAATATTTCTCTCTGTTTCTTTTCAAGAATTTCTCTATTCTCTGATAATGGTGGTGTCATTTATGTTAGTAGTGGTACCTACTCAATGAATATCAATTACTCAATGTTCTATAACTGTGTTTGTTCGGGTCAAGGAGGGGCAATTTACTTCTACTCTTCTAATTCGTGTCTCATAATGATATGTGCTAATAGTTGTTCTTGTGGAGCTACTTCTCATAATCATTTTGCTTATCTTCGAGCTACTCTGTTGAACCAAGTGGAGTATCTATCAGATTCAAATTGCTCTCATGCAACATCTGGATATAATTCTATTCTCTTAAAAGCAGGTAATCAGAGAGTTGACAACACAAATTGTTCAATGAACTATGCCATTGAGGGTTCTGGTGTTCTTATTGATTCTCCAATATCATTCACGAGCTCATTCTGTACCATCTCAAATAACAAGGTGTCTGTTAGCACTTGCATTAGCTTCTATTCCAGTTCAGGAATAGTATCAATGTCATATGCTAACATTGTTCATAACAACAGTCCATCTAATGGAGTTATATATGTTTTAGGAGCAGGATCAAGGAAGATGATGTATTGCATATTCCATAATAATCAAAACTATCTATTCCGTATATATCAAGGTTCTCTTGAAGTTTCTCATTCATTCATTGATCATTCACCATCAATCTCTATTGGAACAACAGTATCAATATCAACAAATAATACATTTACTAATAGTATCACTTATCAATTGCAATTCTTCAATTCTCTTCATTGAAATGCAGATATACCTCTTCCCCAAAGAACTCCAGACATGACCCAAACACCAAAGATTACTCCTGGAGAAACACCATTGAACACACTAAATGAATCTCCATTAAGCACAATCAGTGAATCTCCAATTAATTCTCCTGAAGAAACACCATTGAACACACAAAATGAGTCTCCAATTAATACTCATGAAGAAACACCATTGAATACACAAAATGAGTCTCCAATTAATACTCATGAAGATACTCCAATGAACAATGATTCAAGTACCAATTCAATAAGATTAGTGTTTGTTTCTCTTTCAATAATTGTACTTATCACAAGTATTGCTTATTCATTGGGATTAATTCTAAATTCTAGCAAAGAAAAGTCCGATATCTCAAGTTCTAAATCAGAAGGAAATATTTCTGCAATAATTTGATTTGATAATTTAAAGTTGAATTTGACTATGGACCATGATTTAAAAAGATGATTTATTATTTTTACCATAATCATAACTTACCATTCAATAAATGTTCAGATTCTATTAAAGTGTTTCATTCATTCATATCTCCCTCAATATCATTCTCAACTATTACAGCAGTATCATTAAATAAGAAATCTTATTTTCTTTTACAAACATTTTTTATAATGTCTACATCTCTGATAACAATTGAACATACTCTCCACATAATCCATATTGATCAATTTGAGAACCAAACCATCATCATATTCTCTTCCCTAACAAACCCCTCATCAATATTTATTCATAGATCATACTCCAAATCATCCTCATAATCCTAAAAGAACAAATTAAAGATCATTTTCTGTCTATCTTTTTCCAAAAAACTCAATCAATATCAAAAAGATCTATTCTCTTAACGAAAACAAATTAAATTCGGGTTTCCTGCAATGATCATTGTAATGATGATATCTTACAATATTGGAAGTCAAAGGAACCTGAATCAGAATGCTAGTTCTCCATTGTCATCAAGAATGGAGAAGAAACACAAGAGAGAAGAGAGTTATAATGATATCTATCAAAAGGAGATCATCATAACTATGTCTCAAGTCTAATTGTCTTCTGATCATAGAAAAAGAAGATATTCTATCTTCGATTGAGGTTGATTGATACTGTTTTGATGTGTGAATATGGAAGTATGTTTCATTGAAGGTCCCATGCTAAAATGTATATTAATATTCCTCTTTGTTTCTTCTCAAGATAATATCTTGAATTTGCGTTGTTATAAATGTTAATGTTGTTTCTTTCTCAAAGAACACCAATTACTCGATGTTCAATTAGAACCATATTCTTCAATCCATATCTCATAATGATATGTACAAATATTTCTTCTACTCAACCCCTATGAAATACTCCATATACATAGAGTATCTCATTGAGCTGATTAGTGTCTCAAAACACATATTGTTGTTTGTACTTTAAAAGTGCCATAAGAATGGATTATCAACGAATGCTCAATCTTTTTATGAAGTTTTACCAGATGCCTCTTCTCTCAGATTTTATGGATGACCCATCAATGTTAATTGCTGGATACACTGATGTTATAAGAAAGCCAATGTGGCTCAAATCTGTCAAATCAAGAATTGAAAGACAAGTTTATACAAATTACGATGATTTTAAGAAGGATATGTGTCTCATATTCGATAACGCAATCACTTTTAACGGAGAAGGTGATATATACTCGAATATTGCCAAGTATTGCAAAAATGAGTTCAAAAAAGAGTTTAAGGAGTTTAATATAACAGCAGAAGAAAAATGGATGAGGAATGTCACGAAATGCTTGAGGAGTTTAACAGTACTAGCAACAAGCTCTTGATCGTTTGTAAAGTAAATGGAAATTTTATTGGAAATTTTCATTTTTCTTCATGAGCTTCTCGTGTATCAATCAGAGAAAAGAAGTACCTAATACAATTTAGAGGATGGGATGTTTAATAGGCTATGAAGTCCAGATGATAGACTCTTCTTCTTTATCGGGGAAGATCTTGTTAATAATATCAGCGGAGGATTTGCCCATTTTACAAGGTTCCAAAGGTTGTTTGCTTTCACTGTTACCATTCACCATTTCTTCATGACATTTCTTATCTAATGTCTTAATAAGTTTGCCCAGTTTCGTAAAAGGAGCAGTATTGTTAACAAGACTATAAGGAAATGTCCATTGTTTTGGCAATTTGTCGACAAATATTTTGTGGGATTTTCGAACATCTTCCATAAATGGTCCCATTTTGTCGTTGAAATTCTTTACAGCCTCAAAAAATACTTTCAATTTCTTGATATCTGTAGAGGCTAGTTTTCCAAGAAATTCACAACAATGACCCAAGAATAGCTTAAATTGACAATTAACACAATAATATGGGGGAACATCCAGATTTCCCCCTAAAATGCAAAGACACCGATAATAATACTCGTTCTTAGAATCCAGTTCTATAGCGGTATCAACTAGCTTGCTGAGGGCTACCATAAAAGATCTGCGATTTTGGTCGGTAGTAGAATCATTGTGTTCACAATAAAGCCTATGTAAGCTTACTTGCTGATCACAATGATTTACAACCACGCCTCCACATTCAGTGGAATTCCCGCGTCCATTATCGCTGTTATCAAGGATTGTTCCGCCATTTCCGTTGTTTACAAAATTACAGCAATGTGAGCCAAATGTAGAACCTTCTAAAGTATCACCAGAAGCATTTTGCTCCCCTGACCCTTTTGGAAGGCCAACACCTGGCCTCTCGCCTCCTCCAGTATCATGATAAGTGTTCTTCATCATCAAAATGTCACTTTTATTAATAACCGTAAAAAAACCTCTTTTGTAAAACATTTTTGGCCTATGTCTAGCGAACAAAGTGGACCAATCCTTTATACCGATCCTTCTATCAGTAATCCTGTTATTGCTGTTGCAAAGATACATCCTCTGGTTATTTTTAAAATCGCTGATCATTTTCAGCGCCGTATTAACAAAAAGGCTGTGACAAAGCCAAATAAACCAATTCCAGGAATTAAGGAACAAAAAGTAGCCAATCAAGAGAATGATGTAACTCAAGGAAGCGATGTTCAACAACCAAAGCCTGAACTGTCAGATGACGATTTTGTGGTTGGTTTGTTATATGGAGACTTTTCTAACAAAGAAGCCATTATTCGCGATGCAGTTCCTGTTGCTTTGCGTGAAAACAGAGAACCTGATTATAGTTTGGCAGATTTTCATAAGCATTTGTATCAAAATGAGAAGATGCTTGGATGGTATTGTTTTTCTAATAGTGATGTTGAAATTCCAGGATTCGATTTGAGAGGGAGAGAATGTGTTAAGATATGGATGAAGCCATATGATCCTCCGAAGATTGATGTATTTTCCATTTTTAAGCCTAAGGATGGGCATTTGATTTCCCTTCCTATTGAATACTCTGTTGAAGCTTCAATTGGTGAGCAGCTTGGATTATCTAGATTTGCAGATGAAAAGAGTAATGACTCTCTTAAGGCTGCGTTAAATGAGCTATTAGTATTAATGAAATCAATGAAGAAGATATCTGAAGCCAAAACAAACAAAATTGCAGGTAGGAAGATTCATCAAGCTTTGGCAAAGACATACTTAAGGAATTCTAGTATAGAAGTATTAGATGATGCTGAACATAATATTTCTAACTTTATGGAGTCTCTTAATGAAGTTGGCGAGTTTCTACAACAGGCAACACTATTATTGTCTGAAGAAATAAATAACCCTTAGAAGATTAATGCGTTTTTCAAATAGATAGTAATAATAACTATTTAGAAAAAATCCTTTTGATAGATGGTAGGGGCTCTGTGAATGTGCTAAGCATCTGAGAAACAATATCATATCTCTTATTAATTTCGTTATTTTCATCTTGAGCTTTCTTTAATTGGTAGTTCATATCTTGAAGTTCGGCTTTTGCTGAATTCAGCTCATCATTAGCACTCCTTGCTTTAGATTTAAGAGTATTGCTTCTGGCTTCATACTTTGCACTTGACTTCGAGAGCTTGGCTCGGGCTTCTTCTGTCGATTGCCGGATTTTTTGAACCTTTTCTCCAAGTTCATTGATTTCTTTCTTCAGTTTTTCATTTGTACCCTTCAATTCGTTTTCTTTCCGCTTATAGCTGTTAGTTTTCTCAATGTTATCGGATTTGGCGAGATCAGAGAGCTCCTGATTCAGCTTTTGTAATTCTTTTTGCGCTTTGGCCATCCTCTCCGAATGCTGTTTCGATGCTAAAAGGCGAGAATTTGACAGCTTCGAACGAACATTAACTGCTTGAACCGTGATTCTATCAATGTTACTCTCGTGTTTAGAGATTAAACTGTTCAAGTCACCCCAAAATCCATCAAAACTCGACGTTTTTTCTTTTTCGCCAAGTTTTCCTCGTAGAATCATAACCAATGCAGAATATATTTGTTTTCGACTATCCTCATCTTCGTCATATCGAATGGAAGAGCTAGTGGAGCTTTTTTTTCGTGACATCAGGACGTTAAACCTGAAAGTTTTGGTGTCAGAACCATAAAATCAATGTCGAGTGGTATTCCGAGCTATAAGTTGATTGTTGTAGGGTCATCGGGATCCGGAAAAACCACTATTATTCAGCGATTCATCATGGATACATTTCGGCAAGAGTCTCAGGCCACTGTTGGTGTTGAGTTCAAAACTTATGTTTGTAGTATTAACGGAAAAGAGGTAAAACTGCAAATCTGGGACACAGCTGGACAAGAAAGGTTTAGATCTGTTGCAAAATCTTACTTTCGTAATGCAGTTGGTGCCATTCTTGTTTTTACAGTGACTGATCGTTCGACTTTCACTGAAGCGGCTCAGTGGTTGAATGATATACACTCATTAAGCCACCCTAACTCTGTTGTGCTATTGGTTGGAAATCAGATTGATCAGCAAGATAAGCGTGTTGTGAGTGAAAGCGAAGCATTGAGTTTTGCCAAAAGGCATGGGCTAAACTATATCGAAACCTCGGCTTTATCAGGGAAAAACATCAGCGAGGCATTCATGCATGTGGCGCATGAAATACACAACAAAATTTCCGCCGGAAATCTGATCCTTCCAACACTGGTCTTGCAGCCACCAATGATTTACACAGATCCTATCCAGAATCAAAACGATAATATAAATAATAAATGTAACTGTTAAACGATAAATTTCTCCATTTTTCTGAAGGTATTCGTTTAGAATTAACAGAAATTTGAATTGTCTTTCAAATACTGTCATATCACTTTTTAAATGCTCAGTCAACACCATGATGTAGGGTTAATGTTTAAGCACATTATACCTTGTGATGGCAATACAGTTGCAGCCCATGTTGGATATGCGTTTACTGAAACGCTTTTCGGCTACCCCATAACACCTTCGACACCTGCTTTCGAGTTAGTTGAAGAATGGGCACATGCCAAAAGGAAGAAAAACGCCTTTGGTGAAGTTCCTTCATGCGTAATGCTTGAACATGAAGGAGGAGTTGCAGGGGCTCTTCATGGTGCTTCTGTTACAGGTGCGATATCTTCAACATTCACTTCATCTCAAGGGCTTCTCTTGATGTATCCCAACCTTTATAAACTTAGGTATGCTCAAGTTCCATCTGTGATTCATGTTGCCTCAAGATCTATTATTAATACTATTGGAACAATTGAATGTGATCACACAGATGTGATGGGTGTGAGGGCTTCTGGAATGGCTATGTTGAGTTCTGCATCTAACCAAGATGTTCATGATTTAGCTGCTGTAGCTCATATATCTGCAATTAAAAGTATGGTACCATTCCTCCACTTTTATGATGGATTTAGGACTTCTCATCAAATAACAAATGTTGAACTACTTGATTATAATGAACTTGCAACACTAATTCCTCACAAAGAACTGAAAGAATATCGAACAAGGGCTTTCAATCCAAATCATCCTTGGGTTAGGTCAGCAATAGCAATTGATTCATCTTTCCATTTCCAAATGGACACAGCAGCAGCTTTTGCTCATAACAGTGTAGCTGATCACGTAGAAAATGCAATGAATGAGGTAGCAAGATTAACAAAAAGACCAATGAAATTGTTTGATTATTATGGACATCCTAATGCCGAATCTGTGATAATACTTATGGGATCAACATCTCAGAATGTTAGAGAAGCTGTTGACTATTTGAATGCCCGAGGATCCAAATATGGTGTTATTACTGTTCGATTATTCAGACCCTTTTCGGTGAAACACTTAATGGAATCAATACCAAAAAATTGTAAGGTAATTACTGTTCTTGATAGGACAAGAGAACCTGGAGCCTTTGTTCAACCATTACATGCAGATGTATCATCAGCAATTTTGGCAACAAATGACCATCGGAAGGTTTTAGGAGGCATATATGGAATTGGAGGAAGAGAATTGACACCTACTCAAGCAGGAGATGTATTTAAGAATTCTCTTTCAGAAAAGCCGAAGAACTTATTTACCGTTGGCATTGTAGATGATTTAGGTTACACAAACCTTCCAATTACCAAGGAGATTAATATGGTGCCACAAGGAACAACCCAATGCATTTTCTGGGGACTTGGATCAGATGGAACAGTTGGTTCAAACAAAGAAGCAATCAAAATAATCTGTGACAAAACAGAACTATATGGACAAGGCTTCTTTACTTATGATGCCAAGAAGAGTGGTGGGTTGACCAGGTCACATCTACGATTTGGAAAGAATTCTATCACATCAAATTATGCTATTAAAAATGCAGATTATGTAGCAATACATGCTACAAGATTCCCAAAGCTTTATCCAGTTTGCAATGATCTAAAGGAAGGAGGAACTTTTGTATATAATACGCCCGCTAAAAATGCCAGTGAACTTGAAAAATATCTGCCACCTCACATTCGTCGCCAATTATATGATAAGAAGGCCAAACTTTGTTTAATTGATGCTTCAAAGATTGCAATAGAGGCTGGAATTCCTGGAAGAATCAACCTTATAATGCAAGCAGTTTTCTTCCAATTATCAAATGTTCTTGAAGTGAAGGCTGCTATTGAGTTGCTGAAGGATTCTGTGGATAAATCATATGGACACTTTGGTGAAAAAGTTGTAAAAGCAAACATTAATGCAATAGATAAAGCAATTGAAGGAATAAGATATATTGAGATTCCCGAAGAATGGAATAAAGTTCCCCCACTTGGACCTTCAAGATTTGCAGATTGCGAAGCAACTGATCTCATGCGCAAAGCAGTATTCCCCATATTTGAACTAAGAGGAAATGAAATGAAAGCATCTGATTTCTTGTCTGTTTATGCTGGTATGCCACCAGATGCATGTGCTTCCTCAAAATATGAAAAGAGAGGAATAGCCAATAATCTTCCTATATGGGATAGTAAGAAATGTGTTCAATGCAATAGTTGTTCGCTTGGATGCGCTCATGCTGCAATTAGACCAATTCTATTCAAGAAATCCAAATCAGGAAGCAATCTTCAGTCAATCACATCAAAAGTTCTTCCTGAATATGAGTTCAGAATTTCTGTCTCGCCATATGATTGTTTAGGTTGTGGAGTTTGTATAGAAAGATGCCCAACAAAGGCTCTATCTTTCCCAGTTGCTTCAGATGCTCTCTTTTCCAGTCTAGAAGAAGAGAACAATAGAACTATGAAGCTTCCTGATATTGATTCCATAATCACAAAAGATCCAAAAGCCAAGAAGATACTCGATAGAAAGTTCTCACCCGAAGGTTCGCAATACTTCAAACCATTAATTGAGTACTCAGGAGCATGTGGAGGGTGTCATGAGACACTGTATGCTAAGATGCTCTCACAACTCTTTGGGCCCAGAATGATAATTGCTAATGCAACTGGATGCTCAATCATTTGGTCTGCTTCGTTCCCATCAGTTCCATGGACAACAAACTCAAGAGGCCAAGGGCCTGCTTGGGGCAACTCGCTTTTTGAGGACAATGCTGAATATGGTCTAGGTATGTTTACGGCATTCACTCACAGAAGGGTTGAACTCAAAGACAAAGTCATGAAAGCATTGGCTACTGAACCAATGCTGATTTCATCAGATCTAAGAATCGCACTTGAAGATTGGGTTAGCTCATTTGGAGATGGTGAAAAATCCTTATTCTTATCCAATATTATTCAAGATATCCTCAAATCCAAAGAGTGGCCTAAAGGATCAATTATGGAGTCTTTAGCAGAATCATATGATTTATTTGTGAAACCATCAGTATGGATTGTTGGAGGCGATGGATGGGCAAATGATATTGGTTATGGAGGACTTGATCATGTGATAGCTTCAGGAGCAGATGTTAATGTTCTTGTTTATGACAATGAAGCATATGCTAATACAGGATTCCAAATGAGTAAAGGAACTCCAAGAGGCGCAGTGGCCAAATTTGCCGCAACTGGAAAGGACAAACCCAAGAAAGATTTAAGCGGAATGATAATGCAGTATCCTGATGTTTATGTTGCATCATGCGCAATTGCAGCAGATCCAAAACAAACGATTAGAGCAATGAAAGAAGCTGAACAATATCCAGGCTGTTCATTCATTCATGCATATTGCCCATGCATAGGTCATGGTATCAGACCATCCCTTCAAAGCGGTCATCATCAAGCCAAATTGGCAGTGGAAAGTGGATATTGGCCATTATTTAGGAGAGATCCAAGATTAAACACCCCTTTAGTCATGGATAGCACCGAAAAATCCGAACAAGCACTGAAGCAATTCTTGTCTCAAGAATCGAGATATGAATCTCTTAGGAGGAATGATGAGTCAAGACAAGCATCACTCCAAGGACTGCTTGCTCAGGATATTGATAAGAGGTGGAAGAAATTGAAGAAACTATCTTTGGAATAAAAAAAAACTAGTGGACACATTTTTAATCATACCTTTTTGCTTCTATTTTTCTCGACTTACTTACAGCTCTAATACCAATGAAATTGGCTACTGAGATCTGGGCAACTTTGGGAAACATGCTAACATCAGATTTGGCATCATTTTCAGCTGACATAACAGGAAGAAAATGTATTGACAGAACAGATGGAGGCATAGCAAGAAGCCTGAAAAAATATATCCAGAGAGACTCTCCTTGATATTGATAGCTATTCCATCCTTCAGGAGTGCAGGACATATGATATCTAACTGTCAATGGTTGAACTTTATATGGGGTCAAAAATGGAGTATCCTCAAATTTCATTAAAGATGATCCTTGCCCACATGGAAGTCCTTCTGGAAATATCAAAATTGGAGGGCTATGAAAATCATCTGCTCTATCAAACACCATTTTTTCGTACCGCTTCTTCTTTCCGAAATCAACATATAGAGGATTTACACTCTCAATTATATCAGGAACAAGAGGAATATATCTCAATGACTCATCTACAACAGATACATAATCGTGGAATAGAAGAACAATAAAATAATCTAAGAAGCTGACATGGTTTGACACAATAAAACGTGATTGATTATCAAATCTCCCTTCTGTTTTAATATATACAACTCCAAAACCAAACAAAGTGACTCTAATACCAAAACGAGCTAAGCCTAGGCAAAAATCTCGGCCCATTTTCGCTGAAATTTGAAAAGTTTTTAAAACAAATTTATATATTAGCAAAATAGATATCACAAATAACAATACAAAAAAGTTAATTATTAATCTTATCGGACCAAGGAACAAAACAAAGCTGGCAATCTGATAAATAATTTGTTTGATAGAATACTGTGCAGGATGCGCAAGAGCATCAAGTTCTTCCCTTTTAATCACAGAAATTTCTGTCTGGTTTTGGAATTCCTTGCATTTCCTAGGAACACAAGACTTGGGAAATATCATTCTATTTTTATTGTTGGTAAACTGGTAGGTTATTTTAAACCGACATTAATTTGCCCTTTTCAATACAATAATATCCCTTTTTACATTTGAACTCGGGTCATTTACAGGTATCAGTTCATGGGTAAACTGGCCTTTGATCTGATCAATTAGATCGAAAACAGAGCCAGATAGCCCAAAGTACAATCTCTTCGCTGCAATAATAGCTACACCATCATTAGATAACAAATAGTTGATGGCTTCGACAAATTCTGGAATCTGTTCTTTCCTATAGATTGTTTCACTGGCCAAAACAATCTCATAAGATTTCTCTGAAAACAATGATGATACATCTCTCCACGCACTTGCACTGAATTTAATGACATCTTCGGGGCATTTATTTAGCTGGGCATTTGGAATTGTGAGTTTTTCAATCACATCTCTATTATAATCTTGTAAAACTACCTCTGATGCTCCATTCAAAGCAGCATATATGCCAGGTAAACCTCGTCCACACCCCATTTCAAAAACCTTTTTGTTTTTAAACTCAGTATTTTTCATATATTTCAGAAGATCAACAGTACATTCCCAAAGTTGAAACCCTCCTTCATATTTTCCTGGAACTACATCAGATGGAACACTCCCCTTGGATGGGATATACGAAAGAATTCCAGAATAGTTTTTCGTGCTCCAAGAAGGATCTAGCTGTGATGTAAATTCAGCCATTGTGTCACTTTTCCAAATCCTACTGTGGTTAGTTGTAATTCTACCAAAGATAGTATCGATTTTTGAGAAATACAATAGCATTTCTTGAATGAACGAATGGAAAAAAATTATTTCACAGGATTTCGCGCAAAAAGGAAACAAAACCACTTTGTAATATTCATTGAAAGATTGCAGAATTTCGAATTCTTCATATCTCCATTCCAGTTCAATTTAAAATCCAATTATTAAGTGCCAATAAAAAAAGCCAAGTTCTCCAATAGGATTATTTTATTCCAAAAAAACAATATTCTGTTCAGATTGTTTTTGGAATCCCGATTGGGTTAGTTTTTCCTGTTGCCATTGATTGAAAGGATTTTATAGATTACAAAATTTACACCATTTTTCTGAAACACACAATCAAAAATATTCAAAGTTGAAATAAACAAATTATATTTCAAATGGAGAAAGTAACGGTGTACTCACCAGAGGCCTATATTTTTCCTAAATACAAGAACTCTCTTTCGAAGAAACAAGCTATTACTGTTTTGCTTAATGCAGCTATTGGCGCCGGAATTCTTCGTTTAGGAGCAGGTTTTAGATGCGGAATTTTGTTATCGCTGGTTATGACGACTGCTGCTTGTTTTTTGAATCTTTTTGCACTCTGGATGCTTGCTATGTCTGTCAGTGCCACCAAATCTAGCTCATTCATTGAAATATGGAGTACGGCCATTGGAAGGAAAACTTTATTTTTGCCTGTTATAGGATGCATAGGAAATAGTATTATATTGTCAAAGGTTTATATTAATTTGATTATCGGTTCAATACAATCGCTGCTTACAAACCTTGGGTTTGATAGCAACACAGCTTATGTCAACCAGACATCAATTTTGGTTGTTGTTTACTTTGTTTTCGTGTTGCCTCATGTTTTTAACACGAGTCTAACAAGAATATACCATATTTCTATTGCTGCAAATATCTGCCTGGGTTACTTGATGCTGCATTCCATCTATTGGTTTATCCATGATATTAGACAATATGGATTTGATCCCAAAAATCAGCTAAAATATGTTAGTTTCGATAAAAATGCAGTTTCATTGGTAAATTCATTGATAACAGCATATTCTGTATTTCCCATATCTTGGCCCGGTGTAAGGCATTATGATGATTTGAATTATAAGAGTTTAATTTCCATTTTCAAAATCGAATCTCTCGTTTGCTGGGTTTTATATTGTACTTTTGGAGCAGTATCCTATCTAACCTTCTTCGATAAGAACACAGGAGGTCTCATTTTAAATTATTATCCGAAAGGAACAATGAGACTCACAGGAGAAGTGGCATTGGCACTCATGATAGCATTCACACTACCAATCAAGATCAATGTGGCCCGATACAGCTTAATGGAAATTGTATTCCCGGTTAAATCATTCATTGTTGATGGAAACATATGGATCCCCTTGGGGATCGTTTCAACAGCAATTTCGGCTTTCCTCTCTGTTACTTTTGGATCTATCGAAAAAGTAATGTCAATTATTAGTCAGATCGCCTCTCCATCTTTGGTACTACTGTTTCCTCCAATTCTGTACCTATTCTCTGTCCCAAACAAATCATTCATCTCTACAGTGGGTGCAATGCTTCATTTCATTTTTGGTGTGACCTATATAACTTACATATTGTACCAGGCTTACAAATGATTGTATATTTACAACTGTATTAAAATGTAGCAATATTTGACAACCATAGCAGTTTTTTTAGAATTTTTGAATTGATGGTTTATTTCGCTTTGAAAAAATTGATTTGAAATAACAATAACGTTAACTTAATTGAAACCACTGATTGGAAATGTTCGTCCAACAGAATGACTATGTTCATTCTTCAGACTCATATATATTTCCTCGATTTAAGAAAGCACTCTCTCGACATGAAGCAATAGTATGTTTGTTGAATGCTGCAATCGGTGCAGGAATTCTGAGATTAGGATCTGGTTTTCGATGTGGAATAGTTTTGGCGTTGATAATGGCAGCAGTCACATGTTTATTGAATTATGCTTCTTTTTGGTTTTATAGTAGAGCAATTGCTAGTACATCTGCAAGTTCTTTCGTTGAAATATGGAGTGTGTGTATTGGTAGGTCTTCAATAGCAATTCCAGTGATTGCCTCTGTTTCTTGTAGTATTATATTTTCTATGTGGTATATTTCTTTTATTATCAAATCTATCGAATCAATACTTTCTAACATGAGTTTAAGTATTATCAAGCAATATCTAAATCACACATCTCTTGTTCTTGGAGTGTATTTTATTTTTGTTTTCCCTCATTGTTTCAACACACAATTGAAGCCAATTTACTACATTTCTTTCATTTCACTTTGTTGTTTAGCCCTTTTATTATTTCATTCAATTTATTGGCTTTATTACGAAATTGATCATAATGGATTTGATCCAAGGAATGAACTTAAACTGTTTAGTTTTGATAAGAATGCTTTGTCATGTCTTAACTCTTTTATTACTGCATATGCTGTGTATCCATTGTCCTGGCCAGGAGTTCGGCATTATGAAGAAATAAGCTATAGTAATTTGATCACAATATTTAAAAAAGAATCAGTCATATGTTTTCTTTTGTACAGTGTCTTCGGAACTGTTGCATATTTTACATTCTTCGAAAAGAACACTGGTGGACTGATTCTTAGCTACTATCAATCAGGCTTTTTGAGATTATCTGCTGAAATTGTTTTAATTGGGATGATGGCTTTATCACTCCCATTATTCATCAATTCATCAAGATATAACTTAATGGAAGCCATTTTCCCTATAAAAAGTTTCGAGGTTAATAACTCCATATGGGTACCTCTTGGAATCGTTTCTTCTTTCATTTCAGCTTTCCTCGCAATCTCTCAGGGGAGGGCAGAGATAATTATAAATATACTTGGTGAAGTGTCCCCACCCTTATTGGTTTTTGTTTTCCCTCCAATTCTTTTCCTTGCATCAGATTCTCATAAAACATCATTAAGCAAGACTAGTGCATGGTCTTTCTTAATGCTTGGGCTTCTGTATCTTGGATTTACTTTGTATAATTTGTTAAAATAAATGAAATTCTCTTTCTCTATCATTTCGATATGGTTGTTGATTATTCTCTCATTATCAGGATTATTTTCTTCTATATCATTGTTCTATTATCTCGATCCACTTACATATATTAAAATCCCATCAATTCGAGATATAATTTATTATAAGGCCCCGAAAAAGCTATTTCGTGGATTTTCACTATTTTCTCTGCCATTTTTATTAACAACATTGTTTAATATCGGGAAATTCTTCAAGAAAATCTCTCAGAATTCAAATCGTCGGAAAAGTCCAACAATTCGTATCTTTTTCATCGTAAGTGTATGCTGTTCGGTTTTATATCCTCTGGGAATTGTTGGAATTATTCAAATAGATCCAACAACCAATCGAAATTTATATGATATTTGCATGTTGAGTTTTTTGCTATCCCCATCAATTTTGCATCTGTTATCACAAGGAATTCTTGCTATATCTTCCAATAGAATAGTCAAACTATCATTTATTTCTGTAATTACTCTTTTCGTTTTCCTATCCTTGCATTTCTTTACCCTGTTCATAGATTTCATGCATCCAAGTATCTACATTCGTTCTCTATCAAATTCCCTCCAGCTTATGAGCATCATATTCAATGATATATGTTTTATTTTCACCGGCCTTGTGGTCTTCGGCGCTAGATTTATTAGCAACAGCATGTTCAAGAAGGAGAATCAGAGGGTTTTCTCCCAGTTCGAACAGGTTTAGATTTTCAATAATCTACAGCAAGCCAAATGAGTGACACTAAACCATATGTTAAAATCGTGTTTATTGGTGATTCTGGTGTTGGCAAATCATGTATTATATCGCAATTTAGCTATGGGAGGACGATCGAAGATGCTACACCGACTGTAGGGGCTGCTTATTATTCCAAAATAGTTGATTTGGAGCGGTGCAAAATTGAGCTTAGAATATGGGATACAGCTGGCCAGGAAACTTACCATAGTCTAACTCCAATTTATTTTCGGAATTCAAAGATCGCTTTTGTCGTTTTTGATGTAACTAAGAGGGATTCGTTTGATTCTGTGAGAAATTGGATTGAACAACTTCGGGAACATACAGAGAAGAACATCGTGATTGTTATTGTCGGAAACAAAATTGATCTTGATAAGGAACGTGTTATTGATTTCAACGAGCACTCGGCTCTTGCGGAAGAACTTGGAGCCCTTGCAATTGAAACAAGCGCTCTTACAAACAGCGGGATAGATAGAATGATGCAAATAGGTCTCTCAAGGTTATTGGAAATGGATCCTAAGTTTAGGTTTGATGTCAATAGTGGGAAGAAAGAACCTGAAACTGTGCTTGTTCATAAAAAACAATGGTGTTGTTGAATATATTAAAACAGTTTTATTTGTATTTTGTATCCCTGCTTACACAACACTTTGATAAAATCAAGATATCACGTATTGAAGAATATACTAATTGATAATCATCAATGAAGCAGGCAAAGTTTCTAATGAAATCTCCTAGGATTCTCTCATCAATATCTGGTATCTGATCTTTGATTATATTATCCATCATATTGAAGAAATCATCATTGAGAAAACCAGTGTTCCTGCATGATAAAGAGAATAATTGAAGGGCTCGTATCTCAAGTTTAAAAAACCTGTGAAATGAATCATTTGTGATCATACTAATAATGAGTCTGAGCAATGATTCACCATGAGGTTGGAAAATTTCAGTAATAATATCATCAGAACAATTTTCGCAAATGAATATAATGAAATTTGGAATAGTGTCTATTTGATGAAGAGGGAGGGAAAGTAGTCCATTTTGAAGCGTATCAATTGGAAATGGAACGTTTAGCATCCAAAAACTTGATTGAAGGAGAATACTTAATGCAGCAGTGGTTCCAGAATTAATTGATGTTAAACATGGCAATATTAAACTTTCGTAAAAACGGAGAAAATGCAATTGAGTCTCATTGCTAAAGTTGAATAAGCCACAAAGAAACTCAATTGCATAACTACAAAATACAGGTTTCTCAACTGCAATATCAATCACTTGATAGAAAACAGGTTTGAACTCTGAAAAGGTCATTTTCGTATGCATTACTAGTGATAGTAGTAATTCATATGATTCTTTGACAATCAGATTTTCTTTCTCATTATCATTATCAGACAATTCAAGCAATGATACTGGGAAAATTACAAATGTATTGAAGTTATAGAAAGAAAAATCAATGCACGATTCAACAAAGGAACGAAGAATCTTTAACATTGAGACAAATAAGGAAAATTGTTGATCATCAATGTTATATATATAATATGAATTTTCATAGAAAAATTTAAAGAATGGTCCAAATATATTGCCCATTGTTTGAATTTTTTCTTCTATTAGAGACATTTTATTTATTAGTAATGATCCAACTACAAAAAAATCTTGAACTAGTTGATGAATACAATCACCAATAGATATTGATCTCAATTGATCAAGAACAAAACAACATAGCTGATTCTCTAAAGTAAATTCACATTGTGTATTCAAAAAATAGAATTTTAATCCAGAAATTGCGAAAAAAAGTGAATCATATTCAGGATTTTGTAGCATGAAATAAGTTACATTATAGAATTCGGTAAATATATCTATTTCACTAGAAAAAGCACAAATTTTGGATAAACATAAGACATATTGTTTGACTAAATTCTTATTATCTCCACTGTAACGACTCAGAAGATGCAAAACTTGATCATATGAAAACGAAGTACAACAACAAAACAAAGACAAAAAATATTCAGAATCAACTTCTTTTGACAGAAAATAATTAAAACAGAAATCAGGAATCCAGCTGACAATACTATTAAAAATTTGCTCTACATTACTCTTCAATAATCCATTTTGCTCAAATCCATTTTGAATATTAGAATAAAAACTCGGAAAAACAGACTCAAGAAAAGACCTACTTAATATTGGTTCATAATTAAGAACCGGTTCAAGAACCAGAAATGAATCCCAGAAAGATTCACCATTTGTTTGAGATATGAAAGTAATAATACTCTGAACAGATATAACATCAAAAACATTGTTCTCCAAATATTGTATATGTTTAGCCAAAAACATTGAAAAAAATTTCCGCACTTTGATATGGGCATGTATATTAGGCAATAATACATCATAGAGAGACTGGGTTATTATAATCACATTCTCATGAAATTCTTCTCGAAATAGGGTTATTGATTTATAATACTTAACTAACAAAGGAATACTACTTATGTTAATCTCCATATTGTTTTTCAAATAGCTAAAAACCTTTTCCGATATAAGGCAGTCATATGGGAAAAAATCAGAGACAAGCACGAGGGCTTGTACTGATTCTTCAACTAAGAATCCTGAATCTAAAACAAATTCAATAATATTCTCGCTTTGTTCAGATAAAAGTTTTCTTATTCGATTTTTATCAGAGTTGGATACATATTGATATCGATTCAATTCATTAAGCATATAATTGAAGCCTTTTAAATCCATCCTTGATGTTAAAAAGGAAAAATATTCAGGCCATGTTGAATACCATTCTTTTAACCCTATCCTTGCAAGAATTTCAAAAGAACTTTGATCATTGATCTCAATCAGCAAATCTCTGATCATTAGTTTTTCATCTTGATTTCTATTTTCCCAATAATAAACTATATTCCAATTAACAATACTGAGGAAGAACAACCTCATGTTTTTGTCTTTGGAATTCACAATAATTTGTGTACACATTTCTAAACAATCATCCCCTCTTTTCCATTCCTCAAAAAAACTAATTGAATCAATTATAATTTCTTGATTAACACCATTATTTAGTATGTTTTGTGCTTGTTCTAATAAAAAATCCATAAAAAAATTAATAAATTTCAGAAATTTAGGCACCGAAAGTAGGTGTTGGTTTTCCCAGTTGCTTTTGATGATTTTTGATCCTCGCAACCTCGATATCATAGGCCATTTTAGCATTTTCTTTTTCTTTTTCAAGGTTTTCCATTGCTTTTTTGGCTTGTTGAATTTCTTGGTTGAGTTCAGAGGTAACTTTATCCTTCTTTCTTCTCCATATCTCTTTGAAGCCCTCTCTCTTTTGTTGTTGGCTCTTTAGAAGCACTTCTCTGTTCATTTTGAAAGCTTTGGTGAAGAGATCATTGTTTCTTCTAAGCTCCTCCTTTTCAAGCTCAAGTGCAGCATTATGATTAGCCTTTGCATCATCATACAATCTGACCTGGGCACTCTTGAGTTCTTTCTCCCTTTTATCAAGCACCTTGGAACTAAACTTCTGATACTCAAGTGGGAGGGTTGTTGGAAGCTTGCTTCCATATTCAACAAGTTCAGAGTTGAGTTTAGCATCGAGTTCGTCTTCAGCCGCTTTTTCAAGTTGTGTATAGTGCTGTAGTTTCTTATGGCACGAGGCTCTAATTTCTTCATATTTTGCTCGCGAGTCTGATAGTCGTTTTTCAATCTCTTGAATACGAATCAGCAAAGGTGCTATCCTTCTTGAATCAGTATTATATTCATGACAAGAGTCAATTTGCTGATCAATACTCCTACTAACGTTATAGTTTCCTTTAGAAACTTCTAGAATTCTGTGATTTCTCAATGATTTTGGTACTTGGTTACGTGTCACAGGATCAATCGAGTCTATCCTTTCACCCCCGCTGATCAAATTGCGAGTAACAACCTCAACTTCAGGTGCGACTGTTAAAGATCTGTTTCTAACAGAAGACGCTTTGGTTGCAATTGGTACAGAGTTAGGACCGTGTGTAATTTCGCCCAAAATTGCATCAATTTTTTCAGCAACACTATCTTGGTTGTGAAGAAGTGCTGTTTTTCTCCGAGATGTCAGAGCCGAAATAACCTGAGGTAATAAGTTGCTGGGAACATTATTAATACTACCACCCTCCAACAGTGACTGAACTATGTCTTGAACCTCCTGTGAACCAATAAAAGAATCGTGTAACGGATGTTTTCGAAGAGTCCTCTTTAACATATAAAAAATTAACGTTTTTTGCTTTGAGAGAAACCGTTTAGCTTTTTTACCCTTATGGGGAAATGCCACTTTTCCCATAGAATCCAACGGTTGACGATTTTTTTAAAAAATGAGTGGGAGTTTCAAATTCATTGTTATTGGATCATCTGGTGTTGGAAAAACCGCCATTCTCAAGCGCCTTGTTGAAAATATCTTCACTAGTGAGTCCCAGTCGACTATTGGAGTCGAATTTATTGCTACTTCTATTGAAGTTGATGGTCAACCAGTTAAGCTGCAAATATGGGATACTGCTGGCCAAGAACGGTTTAGATCAATTGCGAAGGCATATTTTCGCAGTGCTGTTGGTGTTATTCTTGTTTTTGATCTTACTGACAGAAAGTCTTTTGAAGATCTTAATCAATGGTTAAATGATGTTCATTCCCTCTGTGACCCCAATGCTGTTGTAACACTCATTGGAAATAAGTCGGATTTAACTGGCCAAAGAACAGTTACTGCCAGCGAAGCTGAGAGCTACGCCCAAATGCACCAGCTCTCATATCTTGAAACATCAGCTCTTGGTGGTGATAACATTCAAGAAGCCTTCCAAAGGACTACTGCCGCTGTCTTCAGGAAGAGTTTAAGCAACAAAGATATGAAGAAGATTTCTGGTGATGGACCTAAGATCGACTCTAAGAGATCTGATAACGGAGGATGCAGCTGCTAAACCTATCATTCAATATACATTTTTATTTTCGAGTTGTTTCTTCAAACCTTTCCGCAAAAGGGCATCTTCGAGGTTTAATTGGGATTTCTGGATCTGGGTTGATAATCTGATCCCAGGTTATTATCTCTTTTTGCTCTAAATTCGGCTTTTTATCATTCTTTTTTTGCTTTTTCGGAGATTTATGTAAAAGTTGAGATAATACAGTATAATTTGGATCATAATCCAGTTTTTTAGCTAGCCAAGAATGATCAAATCTTTGTTTTATCACACCTTTTGTTTCTTTGTGAGCGCAAATCGCAGTATGGTCCAAATAATGGTCAAGCAAAAATTGTGAAACAATTTCTCTGGCAATTCGATTGGCTGGATTATCTTTAAACACAGTATCACTTTCTTCGCATTGTTCACACAAATTTTCCGCAACAGAATCCAGATATATCCTTTTAATGATTTGAGAAACAGAGTTTTCTTTCATAAAATACAACTTTATTTATCGCGACTGAACCTGTTTATCCTCATTGACTCTAACAAAGAATCAGGATCAATTAGTGCTTGTTTCTTCCCTAAGAGTGGTTTATAAATCATTTTCTTCCTTTGATGAAGCGTATTATTTTGATTAATCAATGAGTGTCCCACAATAGCTGGAATTCTATCATGATCAATTGCCCTTTTAACAAAAAACCGAAGCTTCTTTTCCCTTTCAAGGCGAAGCATTTGAATATCCCAGTATTTATTCACCCAATGAGAAGCTTTCTGGTAGGCTACAGTAGGAGAACATATAGTAATTCTATTGAATAATGGGTGATTTGGTGACTTACTCTTAATAAAATTACTTATAGATACAATTGAGGGCTTAATTAAAGGTTGATCAAATGAAATCATTGATGATTTAGGTCTTTTCCCAATTTTTTCCATAATAAGATTATATGATGATATTGTTGGTGATATTAAACAAGCAGCTGACATTGGTTTGGACAATGATTGAGTAATCAGATGCTTTGGTTCTTTTTTGGGCTTAATCATTATAATTGGTTTCTGCTTTTTCTTGGTCTGAAATAGGCTTTGTCTTTCTTTCGTAATGATAACTTGATATTTTTCAACTTTATGTGACCTGTATATTTGCGAATTTTCATATTTTCCTTGTGTTTGTGGTTTATCATGTGTATTTGAATCACCATATGTTTTTTGGGGAATATTCTCTAAACAATTTGGATTTGTCTCAAACTTCTTTTGATCATTTTCGGTTTCATTATTAATACCATCCAGATTGCTTATATCGTTTTTTTCAACATTTTGATCATTAATCTTAGAGGAGGGAGGATTGGTTTTTTTAGAATTCTTTCTTGGTGATTTCGGATTGTTTTTCACACTAATCGGTTCCTTTGGGGCAGAATGGGTATTAATTTGTATTGACGGGGGACTTTCAATAACTTTTTTTCTCGAGATTGAATCAACATTCTCTTTTGTTTGATCAACATTTAGTTCGAGGACCAAAGTTTCAGGAGGTCTAGATGTATTATTAACACAAATGATATTATCTGGAATAGTGGTATTTATATCTTCAATAATAGCTTCACTATCAATTTTAATTACCTTGTTATTAGAATCATTATCGTCGAGAACATTTGTGTTCAGCTCAACAGTGTTATCTTTAGTAATCCAACTTTTCTTTTCAATTAATCTATTTTTGTTTTCGGTATTCTCTACATTCTCTGAATTATCTCTCAAATCTGATTTTTCTTCATTAACAATAATTGTTTTCTTCAATTTGGATTTTTTCTTTGATTTTCCATTTTTCTTCTCGTTTTTATTTCTTTTTGATTTTCTTTGTGGAGTGCTATTCATGTCGCTATTTACTACTAGTTTATTATCTTTCATCGCTTCACTTTCGACATTATTCATCATGTTGGATTCATGAACCAAATTTGGTTGTTCTTTCTCCAATAAAAAATTATTGGTTTCCATTTCCACATCAGAATGATCAAGCTCAATAGACTCCTCATATCTATCGCTATCTTTAACAACTGCTTCTGAAATATCTTTTGAAATTATTTCTGATGGATTTTCCATAATAATACTTTTTGAAGATACTTCTGTTAATCCATCAGTATTTGCAAATTCTATAGGTTGGTTAGAAGTTGGATTATCAATTGAATTCGATTCGCTATCATCATTGATTGTTTCTTCTTCTCCATCATAAGCATCTATTAGGTCAACCATGCTGTCATCAAGTTGCAAAATATCATTGTATTTTTCTAAAGAAAAGTCTTCCTCAAAGTCATTTTCCTCTTCAAAAAATTCTTCTGATTCAAAACTATCAATTGGTACATACTCTTCCGGATCAATATCTTCCAGAATGATTTCTTCTTCTTCAGTATCATATTTCTTTTCAAATATACTTTGTGATGGTATTGAATCATCTTCAATAGTTTTAGCTAACCCTTGATTTGGTGTTTCACAGAGTGGTTCATAGGACTCAACTTTTTTATTATCATTTTCTGGCTCATTTAAAGACATTTCTCTATTCATTTTCAAATTATTCATTATGGTAGTGTCAGGTTTGGTAACATCATATAATTGTTTTGCCTTTTTCTCTGGTGAAAACAGAACAAATGAATCATTTTTCTGTTTTGACAGAAGAAGGGGAGAGCTGTTGATATCCAATGGAGAATCTTGGTGAGGCATCATTGATAGTGAAATAGATGTTTGTATCTTGGTTATTTCGGAAAAAACTGGCTTTGAATTAGATCTTTTCAGTTGTATCGACGGTGATGATCTACAAATTGAAGAAATCGAAACTTCTTTCTTTTTCCGTTTTGGGCTCTGATGAATTGATAGTCTGTGCTTATTCATTATCTGATTAATACTGTTTAGTGATTTCGATTTTTGAATTGGCACATAATTTGGATACAAGGATAGCTGAGAAAATAATTGATGATAATATTGCCAAAGAAACTCCGATGTTTGTTTAGAATTGTTAATAAATGTAGATTCTAGCATTTGATATTGTTTTTCGGTGTCCTTATATATTTTTAATGACTCTGTTAGATAAGAATTCTTTTTTTCATATGAGAGGTATTCAGTTTGATAATCTGATATTATCCCCGCAATGACTGATGCTTGGTAGTTCATCGATGAAATTTCTAAATCCCTCTCAGATATTGCTTCTTTCAATCGATCCACCTTTGCTTTGGTTTCCAGTAAAGTATTTTTCATAAAATCATTCTTCTCTTTCTTCTCCAATTCAATTAAAGAATACAATGTATTTCGATATGAAATAGCAACTTCATTCATCTCATCAATTTGAATATCCAAGAGAGATTTCCATAATGCTTGGTGCTTTTCGGCCAATCTGTCAATTCTTTCAAGTATTTTGTTTATATCTGATGTTTTGAACTCCTTTTCATAGTCCTTTTGATCTTTCGATATCTTCTTCTTTAATCTTGTGTAAATCTTCTCAAATAGTTTTTGTTTTGTTTTTGTTTCTTTTAAATTAATCTTCTTTTCTTTCATTATCATGTTCTGACGAATTTTAGCTAAATCACTCATGGTGTTCTTATTTTGCCCTTCACTATTTGTTCTAAAACTCTTCAATAATTCGTTTGTTTTGGTAATGAGGTTTTCATATTCTATCTTCAACTTTTTAAGCTCATTGTCATGAATTGTGCTAGCTTTTTTCATTAAAACAGTACCCCTGTCGCTATCCTGAAAACCTTTAATATCACCAATTAGGCTTGCAATCTGTTGTTTCATTTCGTTCCTTCTTTCAGGCCAAATTTGGGTCATATATTTATATTTTCTCGATTTTTGAATTGGAATATAGCTAAACCTTGATTTGAATGCTTCCAAGCGATTTCTATAACTTGAGTATTCTTGATTCATTGTATTCTCGCTTTCAAGCGATTCAGAGTATGATTTATCTGCATTATTTATTGCATTATCTATATCATTCAATGAAGATTGGCGGTAATTGAAATTCTTTTGTATCAATGAGTGTATTTCACGATATCTAATAACTTCAGGGCTTGATGAATCAATCAAAATATCGCGCAATCTATTTAAAAGCCTATTTTCAATAGAATGAGCGTTTTTAAGCTGATCCTTCATCGCAAAAACTTTAAATTGTTCTTTTGCATCTTCCTTTTCTGTTTCAAGCAACGCGTTTGTGTCTGTTTGAAGAGTAGAAAACCAATGCTTAACCCTTTCTATTTCTTCAAACCCCTTATTTGAAATCTCTTGAGCATTATTAAGAGAAACAGATAATCTATCTTGAGTTCTGCCGATATTTATTGTGCTACAACTATCTTCTGCTTCTATTTCCATATCATGAATCACTCGGTTCATTATAGATTCGAAAACTGTTGGAAGAATCAGCGAAATATTGTTTTTCATTTCTATTAATGGAATTAAGCGATTTTGTTAGTATTTTCTATCTCTGTATTCCAACAATTATAATGTATATATTTGTTCTTTATTCTCCGACATTGGCTTCAAAGCTTATTTCGACTGTTTGTACCGATTTTTTGCTGAATATTCTATGGTCATTAATTTATTCCATATACTGTGGAGATGATTATGATTATTTGTTCAAAATATTTATTTGTATTGTTTTTATAATTGTTTTTGCGATCCAATCTTTTAAAGCGTTTTGTTTTAGGCGAGGATTGAAGAGACTTCCTCCTCAGAGAGATTTCTTTGAATCAATTCATTCCAATATTGGATCAGCACCGTCTATTAAGTTTCATCACTTGCCCTCAGAATCCTCGCAGAGTAGTTGCCAGCAGTCAAGAGAGTGTTCACCATCAATCGATTTATGTGAAACATGGCAAGATATTTCTCCATTTCCTGAAATTACGTACTGTGAGCACTTGAGAGTGAAAACAAAAACTTCATTTTGCTTAACGCCCAAAGCCCAAACTGCCCTTAATGCTCACGAAGCTTTGTTGCAGAATAAATACAAGCCACTCCACCGAAAAGTAGTTCCACGGATCCAATGTAATAATGTATATGACGACTTTGTGTCAAATACTTTGAACAAATCGACAGGAACCATCACATTCTTGAAAAGCTCATTTGCTAGACTTCTATATGTAATAGCCGTAGTGTTTGGATATAGGCTTCCTTTTGAGATCGCTTTTTACTTATCGGTGAAAGAGGCCAACATACGCCTTATCAAGTATATTGGTTCCAAGGAAGATAATTTCAGAGCAAATGGTCAAGGCAGTGATGTTCAAGCACAAAATGGTTTCAAACAATACATTAGTGCTGTTGATAGCAATCATAGTATTCATGAAACACATTAGATGGTCTCTTTTTTGGAACAATCAACTGTTTTTATCATATTTAAAAACTGTGTCATTAGTATAGTGTTCACAAGCAATATAATAACCTATTGTAATAATAATACTCACAAATCACATTCAATTAACGATAGAATTTTATAATAAAGATTTGATGTCATTCATTGATACTAGAGTAGAAGCTAAAAATAAATGCTATTTCGTAGTTTGTTGTTTATTCAGTGCCATCAGCGGGTCTGATTATGGAGGTGCTATCAGCGTTGGAGGAGAAGGTTCGTGTTTTAAATGTGACATGTGTAAGTTTTATAAAGTGTCATCGATTCAGTATCATGCGGCTATTTATTGTGATTCATATTCTACTAATTCATCTGTAGAGAAGTGTGATATTAGCTATTGTTCGGCGTATGACCATTCAGGGATTTCGTTATATAGTGTTAACAGTGTTATGTCACATGTTTCAGCTTATAGATGTCATGAAAACGTTGGAGGATGTTGGAATATTGTTTTAATTCATGTGTATGGGACCCAAGAATCAAAATATATAAATGCTTCGATTACAAATGCGAATCATCACAGTGGGCATATTTTCCATTCTGCAACCGATGTAAAGCCATCAAGTTTTTTTAATATTGTTAATCACCGCAGCACTGATTTTGTCTTCGGGATGTATAGCGTTCCAAATGGTGTCTCTTTGAGCAATGTGAGCATTATTAATAATACAGTTACTTGGGCATTGATATACCTTAACTTAGCATATAATGCACAACTATCGAGTTTTGTTTTTGCTTTAAACAATGGTCCTTTAACCGATAATAGAGGATATTTACCTGGTAGTGGTGACTTTATTAATTGTATATATGATACAGCTTCTGTTCAATATGGTGGCGGTGTTCAAACACAAATAAACCCGATTTTCAATCAAAATTCACCGAAAACTCATGAAGTGTATGATTTTGATGACCAACAATGCGAATTCCGGACTTATAATCCTCAATCTTTTCTAAGAATGTCAATGAAATACGTCATAATGATTCCATTAATAGAATAAAATAGCTTTTTAGATTTGAGATCCTTTATAATCAATGCTAAAACCAATAATATCACTATCAACTTCATAGGCAATAAAACACATGGTTCAAAACGAAATCATTAATAAAATATTGGCTATTAGAATTAAAAAATCGCTTAAACTGTCTTTTTATTTGTTTAAATTCAATATGAATAGTAAAAACACAATTTAATAATGATATACTTACTTTCTAAGTAATCTTATGGAATTCCTTTTTGAAAACATGGTTTTGAACTTCTCCCTATTGAATAGGCTCTATAATTTATTAAAATATGCTTATTTGTTGTATCTAGTTCCAATTTTGATCCATCTCAATAATAAAAAAGGAAAAAGGAGAATAAAATGGATGCTTATAAATCATCACAGCCACCGAAATCATTTGATATAACATGGTTTAACGAATTATCTGAACAAAATTATTCCTTGGACAATTCGAAACACTTTGTTGAAGGAGACTATGATTTGATTAGTGTATTATCTGCGTGTTCTGAGTTTTTCCGGAATTCATTGGAGAAATTATCTTTATTGCATAGTAATAGTTATGCAATATCTCAGTTAATTAGTGAATTACAAGCTTTTTTAGTACAAAAAGGTTTTTTCGAGTATTTTGCAAAATTCTTGGGGACAATAGATGCTTACGACAATTCCTCTCGTTGTATTGATATGATTAACGATTTTTCCTATATGGATACTATTGTTTGTTCATCATTATTAAGAATGACAACTATCAAGTTTTTGCTTCATCAGCTTTTTTCTGATAATGAGAATGATGCATTGAGGTCTTTGAAGTGTTTAATTAGATTTGCCAAAGATTCTTCTTTGTGTCGGCAAGAAATCCTAAGTAACAATGTTGTTCAAGATGTTGTTTTACACTTGAATAGCAAATCTGAAAAAAACCAAATCAAGTATTGTTTAAAGCTACTTTATTTACTTTCGTATGGAGATCTTTCCCAAGACAACAAGGAATGGTACCTTAGGGCAATTTTAATTTTGTATGGTAATATCCAAAAAGTCAATTCTCATTATTTATTACGAATAATATATTCAGTTGGTACTTATCCCAAAGATGGTTTTTTTTCATCTTATTTTTATCAGGTTCTGTTTAGTTTTTTTGATTTACCTAACATTGATGAGTTATCATACGCATATTTATTTAGTTTTTTTTCATATCGAGCTCGCTTTCCCATTGAGAATGCACTTATTTTTGAGAATAATATTCTCACTATTATAATGAAGAATATTCATATCTTTTCTTTAGGCCCAATATGCGCATTTCTGGAAACTATAATATTATTTGATTCGATTTTTTGTGAGTATATAGATCATGATGGAATATTGAGTCATCTTGTTTCCACTTTTGATCAACAGTCTTATGAAAACAAAAAGCAAATGACAATTTTCTTTTGCGAGTTTTTTTTACATTCAGATGGTAGATCAAAGAATGAGACTCGGCTGCTTTTTATTGACAATATTGAGTATTTTGTTTGTTTGTTAAATGTCGATACACCAAGAATTACAGGATTGTTGTTAGAAGTTTATGATTGCATAATCAGAGATATGTCGATTGAAAACGAATATTTTGAATCATTCCTGACTACTGATGTTATTGGTATTGTTAATTCAATTGTTGATGGAAATAACAATGAGCTTTCAGCAATAAGTCAACTATTCATGATCCATTACAAGGAAATTATTGGCAAAGATTAATGGCATATGAGTTTTCTAACATATTCATTAGCAAATAATATATTATTTCCATTGTCAATGAATAGAAAACCATTACGAAATAGCCTTTCGAAATGTTTGATTTCTGATTCGTTTAAAGATATTGTTTTCAAACAGAGTTCTGTTTTTTGGTTATTGTTCAGTGTATTTGATTTCTCTACTTCTTCGTTCAATTTGATCTGTATTGAGTTAATAGAAGTATTGAGATCAATACCATTAATAATATCATGATAAACACTTGAAAAAACACCGCCATGGTATCCAAATGTATTATTTATAGCATTGAATTCTTTTTTCATAAAGTATCTATCTCCGACTAATTTTATTTCAGGTGATTTAATACCTGATATGCCAACAACATTAAAAGAGTCTGTTTTGATGGCAAATCCCAGATTATAAGAGTTTTGGATTTCCATTGCAACAAGAATATCGGCAATTTTATCCATTTTCCGTGTTAAGACCATCATAAAAGTCCAATATAATTCTGGATATATTTCTGAAAGCTTTTCAATGCTATTGATTAGAATTATAGTCCTAATATTGGGGCTCATCATTTGTAGAATACTCAACACTCTTACAATACTATCTTCCGATTTTTCTAGTTCATCTGTCTCTTTCATTAAAAAATAAGCTGTTTTCGATAAAGCTGGTTCATTTTGGAAAATAAAAGGGTTATCTTTCACATCTTTAATTGTGTCTTGTAAAAATTTATGCTGTTGGGATGATAATGGAATAATATTTGTTAGGCCTTTTATTATAGAACATTTAATCATTGTTATAACATCTTCCTTTGTGCCAGAATTTGCAAAATCAAAAAAAATGGTCAAGTATTTCCTCTTAATCATCTGTTTCTCAATGTCATACAATATTCTAGTTTTCCCTGATTGATAAGGTCCTGTTAAAACTAAGCATCTCGTTGCAGGATACTCCATTAAATAATTCTGTATAGTAGTATTACTTTTTTCATTCCACAAAAAGGGAAATTCTCCTATTTTTCGTATAAAATCTCGTGGATAGATTACATAAGCTAATATTGCAGAAGCTGTTAGAACAATAGAAGAAAAAAACCTGATATTCATTAATATTTTTAAAAATCTCTATTTAATATATAATTTGCTTAAATATCATGAATATAATACGACATCACCAGCAGTATGACCAATGGTGATAACTCAGAAGTTTTGAACCAAATAATTGAGCAATTTCAGGTTAAACTGAGGAATATTGATTATACTGGTGTAACATCGAGTCTTGAAGAAATAAACAGGATTTTAAGAGGGAATCTGCTTCCACCAAAATTCGCTAAAACAGTATCATCATTGGTCTTGCCAATATTGTACCCATCTGAGTCTCATTCTTCAAAACTACGTTTTTCAATTCAGTGTTTAGCAGCCACATATTTGCTTCGTTGGTCTCCATCAACAAGAATCCAAATTCTTGGTTCAATAATATCTATTTTTGAACAGTATCCAACACTTTTTTATGGTAATTCGGCGATTAAAAGATTGTCTTTAGATCATTTTGAAATCAGCAAGAACTTATGGGAACAAATTGAATTTCACATGTCTTCTTTTGTACCAAATACTATGTGGTGCTTTTTGCTCTATATTTTTGATAATATTGAGATTGAAAAGAACGCATGCTGGTCAGTGATTAATAAATTAGTTGGTGACTCTTCAACCTTTAATAGCTCGAATTCTCACAAGATCATAACATTTTTATCGAGAACATCGAAAATATGGAGCAGCAATCCAGAGTTCTCTTTTTTATTTTTAAACTCAATGTTGAAGAACTACCAATATGAGTTTTCCCTATCATTACCAGACTTTCTTATATCTGCATCAGAGCCCAACACTTTGAATGATAAAGTGATATTTATTATTAGTTCTCATTTAACTGAAGTCTCTCCACAAACGGCTCGGGTGCTATCGACCATTATGCAGAATGAAACAAGAATTGGAGATAAAGTGTTTTTTATATCTTTAGTTTTGTCATTGATAAAGTTTGTTCCAAAAAACTATACTGGATTATTATATCAAAAAGCAATGACATATATCAAGAATTTTGAATTTGAACCCCTTGCTGCTTCCCAAATTGTTGCATTTTCAAGCATAATTGGACAATCTCAGAACTCAATTGTAGATATTTTTTGTTCAAAATTTATGATCAATTCCAATCTTCTCTCTATATTCTATGGCCATTTATCTGATCTAGTTGATCACTTAGAGTCTTCTTCTCTAATATTGTTGTTAAATGATTCTGTTTCTGTGGTAAAAAGTAATGGATGCCATTTTGGGATCTGCCAGTTTATTTCTAAGGTATTGAACAAAATGAGTAAAAACATTGAACCATTTAAGGAAGATAGACATAAGTTTTCCCAAATTATTGATATTTTTGTTTCGATGAAAGAATATCCTGCAAGTTATATGGCAGCCAAAATTGTGGCAAAGCTTTTGCCTCTGAGCAATAGAAATCAAACAATTACTATAGATTTTTCTTCTGTTCAAAAAATTCAATTCACATGCGGAGTATGTTGTTATTCACTATGTTATTGCGGATCACAGTTCTATTCAATTGATCAAGCAATATCAGTATATTTTGTTTCTAAACTGTTATTATATGAAAAATATGTTTCAATATTAGCTAAGAATTCTCTTTCATCATATAATATATCGCAATTCCCTCCACAAGAATGTCAAATTGATGACATTATTGCGAATAATCTCTTAGAAATATCAAAGAATAACATTTCCAAACACAATATTGAAGAATTTTATTCGATTATAATTGAGATAATTAGACGAGTATCCAGTTCTACAATCATTTGCAAATTCATAATTGCATTTTGGGTAAATGCAGATAATACACCAATATTCACCTTTATCCAAATCATTGAGATTATAAGTACCAAAAAAATTACTTATCAAAATGTGTTTGGATATGTATTATCATTGATATACTCCCAAAATAATGAAGTGATATCATTGTTTAAGAATTGCTTCATGAATTACCAATTTAGATCATGGGTTTTCAACCATGTTTTCTATCCAATATCATTTAGGAACCCTCAACCATTTTTAATGGCAGAAAAACTCGGAATCAATTTATTTGAGTTTAAAACTTTGCTTCCTGCAATGAAATATTGGTTGTCATATCAAAATAATTCAAATGTTAATCGTGCAGCAGCAATTAGATTAGTTTCTGCATATCCAACGTATATTCCATTGCTTACACAGCATACAATCAGTGTTTCAAAAGCTTTATTGTTTAAATCTGATGTTCCCTTGTTTCCAGATCTTGGAGATGATGATTGCGACCCAATATCTCCCAATATAAATTTCTATATACCTCCAATCGAAAACAAAAATGCAATATCACACGAATTCCAATCATCTCTCATAATGCTATCAAGAATGAATAGGATCAAAGAATCTTATTTGACAGATGATGAATTAGATACACTATATCAGACACTTCATCAATCAAATGATCCTCGAGTTAGAAAACCATATATGAAACTTTTAGTGGCTATTGGTTTGCGTGGAGCTCCATATGCATGCCATCTTTTAAAAAAGGAGCTCACTTCTCCTTGTTTTTAATACATTAATGTCTTTGATTAATGGAACTACCGGTTCTTACTCAGGATTCTGATAAAGACTTAATACTATAACAGAATTTCTTAGGATTTGTTGGAGATGATTTTATAATAAATCAAGAAAATGAGATACCGAAGACAAAATATTCAGAAAATCATTTTAGAAGGCCTACATCCATTATAGGAGCCCTAGAAAAAACCAACCCCTTCTTGAAATTTGCCACCAGTTTATCAGGGTAATTTGTTTCCCTTCATATTGGCAAAAATGGAAGAAGTTCGCTATTTTAGAATAATTCTCATTGGTGATTCTTGTGTTGGAAAGACCACCATTATGTGTCAATATGCTGAAAAAGTGTTCATGGTTGCCCCATTGGCCACAATGGGTGTAGATTTCAAAGTAAGATGGATTTCAATAGATGGAAACGAAATTAGACTTCAATTATGGGATACATCTGGTCTAGTTATATTCCGAGATATCACCAAGTCATATTTTTGGATGCCTAACGGATTTCTACTCGTTTTTGATCTGCATAATAGGTACACTTTTGATAGTATTCAAACATGGATCAACACCATAAAAGATTCTAGAAATTCTTCTGTGGATCTCGTTCTTGTGGGCAACAAATCTGACCTTCCACTTGCAGTTTCACATGATGAGATCAGAGAACTATCAGAAAAAAACAACATCCCATATTTCTTGATTTCCGCAAAAGACTGTAACCAAGTCGATAGCATATTCGAATATTTTGGCAGAATTGCACTCAAAAAGAAAATGGACTCTTCACCAATCCCATCCGAGAAAAGCGAATCCAAAGATGGCAATGTAATAAGCACCCTTGAAAAATGATGAGGGTTTTTTGAAGTACAAAGATATAACCCTATCAATAAATGCAAAATGAAGTTGACTTGATTCTGACGACGACTTGGTATTTAACTGTTTTTGTTGTTGAAGATGGTTTAAAGAAGAAATATGGCTGAGAAAAACATTCGGGAAATAATTTGATAATAGCCTTGAGCCATATAATGGACGTTTTCGAATCAAATAAACTAACTGAAATATTATTAATAGGTAATGCTCATTGGGTTTTCATGATCAAACTCAAAAAAACTTATTTTTGCCAACAGTTTATTTTCCCCAATTAAATTTGACAAAAATGGAAGAAGTTCCATTATTTAAATTAATTCTCATTGGTGATGATTGCGTTGGAAAGAGTTGCTTACTAAAGAGATATGGCGCTGGAGTATATGAAGATAGTATTTCAGCTACAATAGGAGTCGATTTCAAAGTTAGAACGATTTCGATAGATGAAAACAAAGTGAAACTTCAAATATGGGATACAGTTGGGCAAAAAAAATTCAGAAACATCACCAAAAGTTATTTAACAATGGCAAGTGGAATTCTACTGGTTTTTGATCTACATAATAGGGACACTTTTAATAGTATTCAAACATGGATAAACTGGATTAATGATTCTAGCAAATCATCTATGGATGTTGTTCTTGTGGGTAACAAATCTGACCTTCCACTTGCAGTTTCACATGATGAGATCAGAGAACTATCAGAAAAAAACAACATCCCATTTTTCTTGACTTCTGCAAAATACAACAGCCAAGTCGATATCCCATTCGAATATATAGCCAGAATTCTACTGAAAAGGAGAATGGACTCTTCACCAACCCCTTCCAAAGAAAAAGAGCCCAAAGAAGGTGAATGTAGAGTTTAAAGACACATTTTTTTTTAGTAATTAATTCAAAAATAGGGGTCATATTGGTTGGTTTTTTTGGGCCAAAGAAAGTTAATAATATTGACAACCCTAAGATGGCAAGTGTAGAATATAAAAACACCCATGAATGTTGATTCAGGATTTTTGCATATCAAAAAAGACATTCTCTCAACAATAAAAGAAAACTGACTTTAACATATTGCATGATAGAATTCTCCTTTTTGAATGAAAAAAATTGCTCCACCAGATGATTATCCATATTCTAATATATTCTCATTGAGTATTCATTGCATACTGATATGTTCGTGTATGAAATATTGTTCTGTTCTTATTTGAAAGATGGATATTGATTTGAATCATCATCAGTATGAAGACCATACATCATGCTTTTAGTGGCTATTTGTTTAGAGGGGAGCTCCATATACATGTCATCTTGAAAAAAGTAACCCACTTCTTCTTGTTTTAAACACATTAATGTCTTTGATTATTGGAACCACTGTTCTTACACATGATTCTGACAACGAATTAATACTATACACTGGAACTGGAAATCTGTTAAGATGCTATAAAGAAGATTTCTTACAGCAAGAAAAAGAGGTGTTCGCCTTTTCTGATCGGATTAAAGGGATTTGTGTTTATGGTGAGTGTCTAGTCATTTGGGCAAATTCAAATGTTAAAGTTGTTAACAAGTACAATTTTGATGTTATTTTAAGTTTTTCTTTTGAAGATTATGTTCTTGATGCGAAATTTATTTCTACAAAGTTTATAAAAGCTATATTGTATCATGGACAGTTCATTGATATTAATGATAGTGTTATCAGTCGAAATTCTTCACCATTTTGGAGGATTTTAACAAGTGCTTTGATTACTAATAACTTGATTTTCACAGGAGATTCATTTGGCAATATAACTATTTTTCTGCATAATGGAACAGTGTATAGTACTATGAGAACAGAATATGGTGCTATTTTTGGAATTAGTTTTTTTGAATCTCAAAAACTATTGGTTACATGTCATGAATACCATGCTGCAATGGGATTTTCGGTAATAAATGATGTGATTGAACGAATATGGGTGTTGAAAGATCATTTATCTAGGGTTTGGGGGTCATTTTTATACCACAATCAAGTGTATACATATGGAGAAGATGGTTACATTAGGTCATTTTGTGGATTTGAACTTAACCTACACAAATCAAAAAATATTCTTGCTGTTTCTGTTTCTAACAATAACATTGTGTCTTCTGGTGATGACTGTTTAATAAGGAAATTTTCTATACCTCAATTTAGTGCAACAAATAATGTGTTTATATGTTCGAAGTGCCTCTCATTTGTTATCAATGATGAGAAATGTGTTTTTGCTTCGTTGTCTGATGGATCCCTAATTCGGTTTCCCGATAAAACCATCATTATTGAGCCCGGGGTTTCTTCTGGCTGGTTTTTGTTGCGTTCATTTCATAATGTAATTTACGGATCCTCGAAAAATAAGATGTGCTTTTTATATAGTGATAGCTTTCTAAGAATTATTGATATGTCTCAAAATGGTTTGGTTGTTTCAGCTACTCTTTGTGATCAATATATTTTCCATGTATCATCTTCAAACCATCTTTTTGTTACAGATTATTGGTTTGAGGTTATGTTCATGGTTGATTTAAACCAATATATGAAAATTGTACCACTTTGCCTTTCATATTGTCAAAGCGAAAATGTTATTGCTTTTTCATCTAATGGTGGGGTTGTTATTGTAAAATTTGGTGATAATATGGATATGGTTGTTCAATCATGGGTTATAAATGATTTTATTGATGGTGTACTGTTTATGCAGTTCTTTGATAAGAAATTGTATTGTGGAAGTCGTGGTGATGGTATTATTGGAATTGTATCAAAACAAAAAGATAAATGGTGTTATAAATCGAATTGGAGGATTCCAAATGGTTCAAAATCTATAATCGGTCTGAGCTGTATTGAAAAAGATTGTATTGTTGTTGGAGCATTGTTAAAAGATACTGTTGTTGTTTGGGATATTCTCACACAAACTCAAGTATTTAAGTTTAAATATCATGGTAATAAATCGAGAATATCGATTCACTATAGTAGTGATTTTTCATATGCATGGAGTGATCAGAACAAAATTTGTTTTTGTTCCGATAATAATCTTATTCTTCCAATTAATATGTGTCAGTCATTTCACGGTTTAAGATGTTTGTCATCATCCTCGATGGGGCAGTTGTTAGTCACTGGAGGATGCGATCGTGATATTAGACTTTGGAAAGTTGAAAACATGAAAATTAACTTATTGGATTGTGTTCAAGCATGTGATAGCGGAACACAATCGTTACTTATCACAAAAGATATGTTTTTGTTTTCAGGAGCAGGAAAAAGCTTTCTGTTTTTCTGGAAGATATTTGAAGGACAATTGTTTTTGTTGAATAAATATGATATTAGGAAATATGACAGTGCCTCTGAAGCCCATTCAAGAATAACATCAATTCAAAATGTTTTTGAATCAGAGATCATTGTTGGATTATCAGATGCCTGCCTGTTATTTTTTAATTTAGATGAATCAAAAGAAAATTTGATATTTAAGAGTCGAGTATGTCTAATCGGAGTTCCAATGTCTATATCTAATAGCGATCATTATTTTGGAATATCATACTCGAATGGGTATGTCTCTATTCATAGCCGAACAGATTTTGTTGTATATGAATTTGATAATGGGATTCATTCGATTCAAATTGTTGAAACGCCATCTCTACTTGCCTTTTTAGCTTGTGATGATGGAAAAGTTATCACAATTGAACTTGATAACAACATGATAATTATCCAAAGTAATATCTCTGCTAGAATCCATTCTGGAGGGATTAAATGTATCAAAGTTAGATCTGTTTCAAATGATGTTATCCATCTTATTAGTTATAGCTATGATCAAAAGTTAAGCAATATTATTTTCGAATTGAATACTAGAGAAATTAAAGCATCCGATATATGTTTCACAGCAGTTTCTGAGTCTGAATGCTTGGAAATTATAAATGACAATCTCATTTGTGTTGGTAATGGATTACAACTAATTAGCATCCAATGATATCCAAGAATTTGTTTACTCATTCAAATATTGCTTTTGTTTGTCGAATACGATCTCTCTTAATGTTTCAGCAATCTTATTAACCTCATCCTGATTAAGAAGCCTAGAGTATTTGTAAAGATGGTGGTGGGCATTATGAACAAAAAATGCCTGGAAAGTGGTTTTTGCTATTGCAGTGCTAATATTAAGGATCATTCTTCCTGCATTCTTCCTCGACCCCATAATAATATATGAGTTTTGTTGGGCAGTTCTATTTAGCTTATCTTTCGAGATATTCATTTGATGCGAAATAAAATGTGATTTAACAACATCAGAATACCTTACTTTGCCCAAAAAAGAATTCACTTGTTTTGTTTCCAACAACAGTACATTTAGAAACAAATCAATTATTCCCTTCTCATCCAAACTATAAACATCAACACTTGTAGAGTTTGACCAATCAAGATGTTTTACTGGAGCATCTCCTGAGAAGCACGAAGCTATTAAGAAAAGAAACATTTTGCATAACTTTCAGAATTTGGTATTTCTGACAATATTTTATGAAACATTTCAGAGCAAGAAGATCAAAAAAACAATTCTCAAAAGTGAAGCAATCGCCAAGATTTATAAATCATCTTTTCTAAAGAAGAGGTGTAAGATGTATACAATTCTGAGAGATATTTATAATTTTCTCTGAGAAAGGATTGCTAGCAAAGCAAAATACAAATAGGAGGTGGCTCAAAAAGTATATTTCTGTTGTCACAGAATTAGAAATAAAGGCTGCTCCTGAATTGTATAGGATCTGGCTTGAAATATGATGATATAAAGAGACAGTTCCCTGGTACATGATTTACAATATAAAAAAGATTTAAAACCATAGTCAAAGTATATTTACAGAGATCTGACGGAATACTACTCTTTTTTGATCTGTCAAATAGGTTAACATTCGATCATATTAAAACATGGATCAACATCATAAAAGATTCTGGCAAATAATAAATGAATGTAGTTCTTGTGGGCAACATATCTAACCTTCCACTTGCAGTTTCTCATAATGAGATCAAAGAACTGTCAGAAAAAACATTCCATATTTCTTGACTTCTGCAAAAGACAACAGCCAAATCGATATCCCATTTGAATGTATTGAAAGAATTCTATTCAAAAGGAGAATGGGATTTGTATCCCCCCCTTCCACGATTAAAGAAACCTTCAAGGACAAATGTGGAATCTGAGAGCATTTCAATTAACCCTATGGAATATTGGTTCCCCGTTTTTTTGATTTAGCACTAAATAACAACAAGGAATAAAACCTTATTTAAAAAGTGTAAAAATCGTTTAATGAGATCAGCCCAAAGATCAGTGAAAAAAGAAGCTAGAAATGAAATGAAGCCAATAAAAAATGAATTTGTACAAAAAAAATTCCAGAGATTTTTAAAAGAAAAGAAAATTGCGGATTTAATCACCAAAAAATACTTTAGATATTGGGTTTTTCGGAATAACGGGATTAAGAGCCAATCAAAGGGGAAATTCAAAACTAATATATTTACTAGGGATATTGATGCTAATGTTGATTTTTTAATAAAGCATTTAAACCCTGGCGGCCAGAAAATAGTTTTACAGGACAACAAACAGATTCAAACAGAAGCAGATCATATATCAAAAGAATGTGATGCATCCAATAGTACTGAACATATAGTTATTTCAACTGAAAAGGTTATATTTGAGTCTCCAATTCAGGATGTGAATTCAATAAGAGATATATATATTGGAAACCAGAAACTACAAACAGAAGAAATATTGGATGACAACATTTCTCTGAGTATTGATGTTATTGAGAATAGAGTGGAAATCAGTGAGTCATTCAGTAATCCTGATGTCAAAATCAAGCCTTATGTAATCAAAGATAAAACCTCTTTAGAAGGAGAGTTAAATGAAAATGGTGAGGATTTAGTTGCCATATCTGACATAGAAAATAATGTATTAATCAACTCATTATCCTTTGAAAGTTACCCCGTTCACGATGAAATCAGCTCATCTTTGTTTGAAGTAACGGTATATGAGGAAGAAGATATTGAAGATTGTTTTTCTAGTTCGAGAATTGAAGAATGTGATTTTCAAGGTGTATCAGATGGTTCTGATGGTGTTGCTTCTTCAATAGAAGAGTCAACTGTTCCAAAGTGTATTTCAATAGACGTTTTCGAAAAGAATGATGATATTGAGTTTACCAAAGAGCCTCCAAAGAGAAAATATACATCTGGGTTTAATGATTTGTTTGCTTAGAATAATGAGAAAGTCTGTTTTTATTCTATTTAAAATATTCATCCTGGTAAGAGAAACCTGGGACAATCCCCACTGGAGTGTTACACAAAGAATCAAATGGAGTCTGATTTGTGAACTCGGAATCAAAATTATACTGAGAGGACGAAGGAATATACTCTAATGGATACTCCTTTTTATAAACCCTATTCCATTCTAAATCACTAAAAAATCTAAATTTTTGTATCCTTTCAATCGAAGGTCTTAGCTTAGGATCTTTCGATAATAGTGCTGATATAAATTCAATAGCATCCATTGGAATATAATTAGGGAATACTGGGGTGGTGTTGACAATATCATTAAGCATTTTTAGTCTATTGGAGTTGTCGAAAGGAGTGATTCCTGTCAACATTTCATAGGTAAGAATTCCAAGTGCCCACCAATCAACTTCATAACTATAGCTCTGCCTCAAAATAAGTTCTGGAGCCAAATAACCTGTGGTTCCACATAGTGTAGATGTCTCCTCCTGATCAATAACCTTTGAAAGCCCAAAATCGGTGAGTTTTATATGCCCGTCGTGATCAAGCATCACATTTTCTGGCTTGAGATCCCTATACACGATACCATTAGAATGCAAATGTGATAAAGCCAGAACAATTTCGGCAACATATACTCGAACATCATTTATGCAAAATTTATCGAGTTTTTCAAGATGGTAAAACATATCTCCACCTGAAACATATTCCATCCCTAAATAAAACTTCGATGGACTCTGAAAAGCGAAAAACAGCTGTACAACAAACGGATGATTAGCTCGCATCATAACCTGTCTTTCTGCAATAACTCTATGTGACTTGTTGGTATCTTTTAAGTACTTTTTCCTAATAGATTTAATTGCGTAATGCTTTCCAGAGACTACATGCTGACATAGCATCACTTTACCATAAAATCCCTTTCCAATCACTTTCTTAATTATAAAAGACTCCATTGAAAGGGAGTTAGACCCATCTAGAATATATTGAATGTGATTAGCACACTCCATTACGATATCAACGTTATCACTTGTAAAACTCAATAAAAGAGATGATTCTCTATATAATTGAAATATACATTTATCCATTTCATTTGTTGCTTTAATCGAAAACTTCTGATCAAGCCTAAATATTACATCAACATCAGACATTTTCTCATTATGGTAAATGGCGAAAGAATCAGGATAAACTGTACAATACTTAGGACTCCAAACTGCTTCAGAGCCATGTTTCACAGATAACCATCCATCAAAGTTTATAATATTAGATGCTCCAGCATCTAGAGGATCAATCATGTGTAAAATTATGTTTTTACAGTTGCACAAAAATTCAATTGTCTAGGAGAAAAAGTCAAATTTTGAATTATCTCTTAATGAATTTTATTTCAATATTGTGATAGTGTCAAAAATAAACCAATTCTTAGCAAATGATGTTTATCGATCTATGGACTTTGTTTATACAGGTATTGAGTTCGAATGTCGTCTGATGGTTTTGAACTTCCTCCCGACAATAATGTATATCGGTAATAGGACACAAAATCCGACAATATTTGAAGCAATAATTGCTTTAATTGGGAGAGGTGATACTTCAGATATCTCAATATCTGAGACTTTGCTAAGCATAGCTCCAATTGTCCATGAAAGATCTACTCCATCTATTGTATCCTTTTTGAGAAGTTTAGTCTTTCCATCTTGAAATGAATATCCCTTTGTCAATAATGTGTGCTGGTATACTCCACAAAAACAGTATGTGTGAGCATAATCTTGAGCTCCAGTTCCTTTGACTTTATTAAATGATTCTGCCCATGGAGTCTTACAATAGCCACTTGATTTTGCTTTCAATTCCTCTAAAGAAGAGTCGCTTGGTAGACCGAAAAACTCATTAGCAAAGTATAGGTTAGCCATACCCACAAATTCATTTCGCTTTTGTAGTGTAGGTATATTGACAGCTTCAAAACCAGGTGATTGAACCATAATTTTTTCGATAAGAGAAGAGCAATGTTCGAAATCGCCTGTTCCGACTACATTAATCTTACCAGAAACGCCTGTATATCCATTGGGGAAACATGGGTTAATGACAGTATCATTTCTCATTACTGCAGAAATGGATTTAGAAATGGTTCTTGATGATACATCAACACCATAGCCTAAGTATGAATGAGCAAAAACAACAATTCTCTTATTGCCAATAGTGACATAATACTTTGATGATGAGGCTTCTGTATCATCAAGTTGCATTGCAATCTGGAAAGATGCTCCACCAAGATCCAATGCCCCAACAGTAGGTCTGTTGTTTATAAAATGACCTAAAAGGTGATTAACAGAGAGCCAACCATACACACCTTCCTCAATTCCATCAATAACCCTAATGTTATCTAACTTAACTTTGAAAGGAGAATTGCTCTTTAAGAATCCATATGTTTCTTCAATAACTCTCTGTTGATCACTTACTGATAACAAACGCATACCAGCAGTAGCATAAACGAATATTGATGTCCTCACAAGCTCTGCTTCTGGAATTCGTTTAGAACAGTATTCGATAATTGTCCTAAAAATCGAAGAAATAACAGTATTATTAGTTGCAGCATCTGCTAACCGAATTTTTGCTTTAATAGCCCATGCGTTACTGACATTTGGAGCAGGTTGAACGTTGGGAATTCCAGGGGTTTTTTCCCACTGATAAATATGAGCGCGTGTTCCAGATGATCCAGCATCAATCATAATACCATATTTTGTCCGAGAAAATGCTTGAATGACAAGAAACGAGAGAATCATCATAATGGTCAGAAGAGGAGAATGTCACCTTTTTCATGATATTTCATGGAAACCCTATTGGGATGGAATAAGTATCTATGAAGAACTGGTGTTTAATGAAAAAAAGGGGAGAAAAAAACATGTCCGTTATTTTATACATGGGTGATCATCTTAGGTCTCTTAAAATTAATGCACGCGACTTATCTAACACTCCACTTGCTCGCATTCCGAAGAAAATGTCTCGTGTATGCATGGTGGTGTGCAACACTAACCGGAGTTACAGACAAGGAAATGGAGTTTCTCCAATAATGAGGTCTATCGAGATATCTGGGCTTTTCAAGGAGTTTGGATATGATGTTTATTTCACTATTAATCCCCACGTTGCATTTTTTGTTGAATATCTTAAGTTATTTTTGAATAGGACAAATGAGAGGTTTTTTTTGGCTTATATCGGCCAAGGAGGAGATGGTGGATCTGAGACATTCATATTTGATGATCAAGAATTACCTGATGAGTCGTTTGTGCAGATTGTGAATGAGGAAAGCTCATACAGCCTCAAGGTCACACTTTTTTCCGATTTTTCAGCTGAAAAGAGTATCTTTTCCCAACCCAACGCTTTTGAAAAGCCAGTTCAAATGATTTCTTGTACAGGAGACATGTTGAAATCTAATGAAGGTGCTGATGTATTTGTTCAGCATTTTGTAAGAGAATTAAAAATGAAGAAAGGAATTACCGGGCAATTGTTAGTTGATTCGCTCAGAATTTTGCTTAAGAGAAAAGGCGTATCAATCAATGTCTATGCATCCAACAACGAACTTCTATCTAGCAACATAATGGACTATGTACCAAAGGAAGAAAAAAATGACCTCCTACATTAAACAATATCATTACTATTCGTTTTCTATTGCGAACCCATTTCGATTTGAAAAATGTTATTTCTATGTCAAAGAAATATTCCTTTCAAATAAGAATAATCAGATTATCAGAATGTTAGCAAGACACTTATTATTAGTCTCTTTCTTAAGAAGAAATACAGAGAATTGTTTCTCTTTCACAATGTTGGATGGGCAAACTAATATGATCACTTTAACAACAGGATCTTTCATAATTAAAAACTCAGTGTATGAAAACATATATTCGACATCAAGGGGGGCAATTCTTTGTGATTCAATCAATATACAGCTTCATGTCGAAGAAACAACCTTTACAAAATGCTGTATTACTTCGCAGGGGTCAAATCAGCAAGGATTCATTGTTGGGCCTATTAATGGTGGAAGTTATGGAAATGGGGCTTTATATATGAATTATTATACAGGAGGAGGAGCAATAACTTATATTTGTCAAAACAATGACGTTGTATTTGCAGGTTTAAGTGTTCTGAAAGTATGTGTCACAAATTGCAGCTCCAGAAACCACCTCTTTCAACATATTGCTACACATTGCTATCAATACTTTTCTGAAGGTCAGTACATAATTCCCAAAATGTTCATGTTAATCTGACATCAGTATCATTATGCTCTCATAAAGTTGGGAGTGGGAAGAGTTCAATGTCAATTCTGGGTGGGAAAGTCATGATCAACCTTGTAAATAGTTCATTTAATTATGCTCAAGAGATTTCTTCCAATTACATACATTCATCACTGAGTCTAAAATTCCAATACTCTTCTCTTGTTAGTAATGCTGCTAATGCACATGGATTACTTTCCATAAGTTCAATTGTCATTACCCATCCTAATTTGAAGAGTTTGAATATAGTTAATAATTCACAACTAACTTCGACAGGATATCTAATCACGAATCCTGGATGCCAATTATCCTTGAAGGATTGTATATTTTTACAATACAACCAAACTTTGCTTTTTGGAGGGAATAATGTCTGACAAAATAGCTTAATCTCGTGTTTTTTTGATTTATATTATCTCAATTTTACGGCAACTCCTTTATTTTTAGATTCTTACACTCAAACATCTACTTTTATTTTCTATCATTTTGGATCATATCTATGTCCAACACATATGCCTCAATCTACTCAAGATCCTCAACAAATTTCTCAAGGATTACCACCTACTCCTGCTCAAACAATGCCTTCGCCACCAACAATATGCCTTACTTCAGCTCTCATGCAAGAAATGTCAGTAGGAAGCATGGTAGTGACAGCGTTTAAGTATTTTTGTGCATTTCTAACACTATAGGCAATAAATCATTTTTTCTCAACTTTAATCAATAACTTGTTGTTCTTGATAGAGACACTCATTGTATTGCAATGGCAAAATCAAAGTACAACAAATTTCAATCTGTGAACATTTTTTCACAAACTTTTCAAATGTTGTTGAAAATGTTTTTTTGTTTAGGTGTGTCGACGTCAATCGAGAATACTGTTTTTGCTGATTTAATCCAAAGACCTGTGAGTTATTCTGATGTTTCAGTGAATCTTTCGATCAGTTATTGTGTTTTCTACCGTTGTCAGTCAGATACAGGAGATGGAGGGGCAATATTGTTCACAAGTACAACATCAGGGTCTATTGTTATGACAATGGTATGTGGATATGGCTGTTCTTCTCTCAAGAATTACGGGCAATTTGGATTTTTTCATGTTAAGCCCAATTGCTCAAATTCTGCATCTTTACTAAGCATAGCTATGTCTTCTCCTTCATCTTCAAAAGGTTACCACTCTCCAGTATGCTTTTATGATGGGGATCAAAACATTAAGGGAGTTAATATATCATATTGCTATCCTCAATATTGGTCTGGAATTGGATTTGGATATTCGAAAAATTCGACTTTTTCATATTCACAAGTATTTTCTACATATACAATAGGGTATTTATGCACCCTTTTCTCATTTAAAGGGACATTTTATACCAAGTGTGTTAACTATGTAAATAACTCGCAAAATAGTGCATCGTTTGGAACAATTACTGAGACATCCACAGTAACATCGACAATGGAGGAATGTGTGTTTGATAAAAATACAAATAGCAAGAATAAGTATTTATTCTACGCTGATTCTGGATATATAGTTTTGGTAAATTGTAACATTCAATCCGGTGTTTCTCTACACAGAGTTAATACCTCAAATAATTTTGGAGTAACAAGCATTCCATTATATGATCTATATTCAACCCATGAATGCAGAAGTGAATTAAAAGTCCCTACTCCAAGGTTTAGCACCAACATCAAGTCAATCATTTATTTTGTTGTGTTCATGTAAAATCCTAATAAAGTAAATATGTGTTATGTCACTAACGGCATAAACCGCTGAACATTTATCTTAATAATGTCTGTTGATCCTATCAGGAGACTTAAATCAATGGGACACGATGTTTCTTCAATTCCTCTTAACAAGTTTCCTACTAATTTGAGGAAAGTTTGTTTTATTTGTGTAAATACCTACAATTCTTATCGACAAAATCTCGGTACTTTTCCTATTACTGACTCGGTTGCTTTTGCTAAGTGTATGAAATCTTTTGAGTTCGATGTATATATACTCCAGAGCCCACATGTTAAGAATTTCTTACCTTATATGGATAAGTTTTTGGAGACTGTTCAAGAACAGCTGGTTTTCTTTTATGCAGGCCAGCCATTGGTTGATCCTAATGAATCAGATAATATTCAAGAAATGCATTTCTTATTCGATGATGGATCTGTTAATGAGACACAGCTCGCCGATCACATTATTAACCATAAGAATCCAAGTAGTTACTTATATATGATAACCGAAAGATGTCATAAAGGATCCGTGTTTGATATTGGTCCTGGTATCTCCTGTGGTAAACAACTCCCACCAAAGTGTATTTCGTTTTCTTGCATTCCTGATCCTACATCATCTGCACAAACAAATACATTTGCGACTGAGAGAGGTGTTTTTGTTTTCCAATTCACCAAGATTCTAAGAGATGTTACTGATTGTACTCCTGAGCAGCTTGAGATTTTCTTGAAAAAGTTCTTCACTCAATATGGACACATATTTGCTGTTGGTCTATCATCTCCAGAGCTTAAAACAGAGCCTATGTTCTACATTGAGTAAATCATATCAACAAATTGTTGTTTTAATAAACAAATTCAGTAAGTTTGAAAGTGGTGATACCTAATAAATGCAGTTTTCTCGTCCGTTTTAGAATCAATAATAAATGTACAATGAAAATCAGATAGCTTGCTCCTAGGTTCCTGATATGTCCCGAAAACAACCAACATTGTCCATAGATCAGTATTCGGAACAGTTTGAACTTCAAATCCGCTTATTTGAAATGTGATTGTTTCTGGAAGAGAATTCAAAAAAGCAGATATTTCAACATTTCCGGAAAACTCTTGCCCTTTCCAAAACAAAACAGCATTATGGCCATAAAAAGAAATAACATCTGATCGATCACCCATCATACTCTGAAAATACTCAAGAATTATCGTTTGAGCTACCCCATTAGAGTCAATATGATTCTCGGCCATAAAAAAGTGGATTTTTTTTCAATAGTTTATTCACAATTTTGTAAATTTGATTGATTTACATAATCGACGGCTGATCCAAACAATAGTTTCGCAAAGTCGAATGCAGATGATAGTTGTAAATTTTTCATATTAGCAAGAGTTGTAGAGATAGAAGTTGCATTTGGAGGAGGATTTTGTACAAAAACAGCAGAGAAAATAGAAAAAATATCGTCAAAAGACATAGATGTGGTAAGTGGCTGGTTGGAAGATCCAGTTTGAGACATATTGTCTAGAACAAATGCATCGATCAATTTAACAGCTTTGAAAATCTCATACACTATATCCAATGGGTTATTATACATACAAACAGAAAACAAACAGTTTGTTGCTGTGGTTAAATGAGAACTTTTAAGAACAACTTGAGAAAAAGGAATATCCATTTGATCCGATTGTAATAAATTCGCCGATATTTTTAACTCAATAGCTGTTTTCATTTTCATTTTTTGGCAGTTCTCCAAGAAAACACAAGATATTCCCGTCGAAAAACTTGATGATAAAAACATTGTATACATTTGATCAAAAAGAACTCTGATAACAGAACTGAGAACAACATATCTTTCTTTTGAACCTGCGACTTCGAATAACATCAAAAAAGACTTATAAATATGATCCGCTTCATTAAGATCTAAAATAGAATACATTATTGAAGACTGAATTCGAGATGCAGCAATTGAAAACCTTTGAAGAGTGTTCTTTTCCACAATAAAGTCCATAAAAGTTTCATCAAAGGGACCATAAGCTGCAAATTCAATACTCTTATCAGATTGGCTTGAAGCTTCAGTCAGTTTCTGTTTAATGGAATCAAGATCAACATTAAGGCAAACAGTGTTTTTCTCCAATCTACAGCAATAATTATCCAAAGACTTTAGTCTAAAAAGAAGCTTAGCAAAACTTTTGTCGCTATAAAGCCGGTTTCGTACTTTTTCTTCATATAAAGCATGTTCAAAGCAACATGATATGTTATTTTGATTACAATTAGTCACAAAAAGCATCAATCTAGATGTTATTGTCACTTGTTTGTTATAATAATCTTCCTTAATTAGATTAAGGTCATTTCTTACTTCATTAATAATATTTTGCAGAAAAACTACTTTTGGCGTCATTTTCTTATTACTCTGATATAATTTGGTTTTAAGATCATAAGAAAATGGCTTCTCGCTCTCATTTATAAACCGGTTGAACATTTTATTAATTCCAATCTGGTTCTCTTCGAAAACTTTTGGAAAATCCATTTTTTGTAAATCCTCTGGAGAGTAAACAACAATATATGGCATGAATGATGAGTCAACCTGAGATATCTCTATCAGAACATCATTCATTCGATAAACTTAGTTTTAATAAAATTATTTGTTCAGGCTGTATCTAGTGTATTCATTCAACCACATATGATCTGCTTCCTTTGTTTTGCGAATGTTAATCATATCATATGAAAAAATTATGCCAGTAATGATATTACTATTGTGGTTAAATGACTGTTATATCTGGTTATTACCAATATCTCAAAAACAAAGCATTATATAGGGTTACTCCATATTCCCAAGATAGTACCCCAATTACATATTGAAAGATATTATAATTGTATCTTCAGTAAAGAAAAAACATGATGGTATAATTGATTTTTTAATAGATGTTAAGCTTCTTAAAGTACCTCCCCACAACACTTGAGGCGGAGAAGATCAATAAGGATAAGGTAACAGTGAAAGACTATGTATGTTTTGTTTCTAATTTCAGTGTTATGATTTGGAAAAGGTTGAAACAGAGATTCTTAAGAAAAAGGCTGATATTGATTTGACAACCACCAATATTGGACAGAAAAAAACTATTCTTGATATATGCAATGAAAGGATTGGCAAAATTACAGAAAAAATCGCTTTGGTTAATGAAGCGATTCCAAAAGAGGATACAAGAAGAATATGTGAGCAATTAATTGGGAAATGCACTGGTATAGGAGAAAAACTAATTGATATCTCAAAGAATAAAAAAGATAATATCATAAGTAAGAATAATGATATCCATTATATTCAAGCTGAAATCAATAATAAAAGCATAATAATGGATGAGTTCGTAATCAGGAAAAATGAATGCCTTGCCCAAATAGAAAAAACAAAGAATGAAATTAGTGATACCAGAGAAACTCTTCCAAAAGAAAATAATGCAAATATTGTATTGCTTGAAGAACTAAATGGCCTAAAAATCGAAATAATGAATCAAAAAGAGAGAAACACAAACAAAAAATCGGAATTAGTTGAGAAAAACACCAAAATGATGATGATAATCAATACAAAAACCCAAATAGAAAAAGAAATTTCCAATTTCGAAGCAAAAAATGCAAGTATTCACAAAGAAATCACAAAAACATCAATATCTATTCAACAAATGATGCAAAATGAATTAAAAATCCCATTGATCAAAACCAAAGACATCGATTGTAAATTTATAAATACCAAAAAGGATGAATTGACATCAGAGCTCCACAAAATTAAAAAAAGTCTATTAAATCATCAGAAAAGTCTTGAGACATCATCAAAATCTGCATTTGATGTTATAAATATGATAAATAAGATAAGAAAAGACTGTGAAAATATGAAAAGCGAAAATTTATTAATTTCTTCCAAAACAGATCCAAAAAATATTTCGAATCATGAAATCTCAAAGACAATAGAGCAAAGAAGGCAGCAATTATCTGATTTATTCAAAGAAATCAATAATTATCGAATATCCACTAATGATATCAAAGGAAAATTACAAATTACAACAAATGACAACAAAAACAGGTTCGAATCATTGGACAAAACTATTTTTGAACTTTCCTCCGATATAGAAAAACATAATAAATCGGCGTTACCTCAAAAAAGATTGAATAATCGAGTGTTCTCACTCGATTAGAATTTCTAATTTAGAAATAATGATCTTCATTTTAGTGCTGTAGCCTTCAGAAAAAAAACGTTCGACGTTTGATTTCTCAATTTATAATTGGCTAAGCAATTCTCAATCAGAAATTTGAATGATGTGATAGGGTTAGTTTTTTGTGTATGAAAATTGAATTATCAGAAATTTGAACGTTGATGGTCTTGATAATATCACAGCATTTTTATAATGAGCAAATCCGAATTGATCCTTGATTCCCTTGTAGAATCAGAAGACCAAGTTTCTCAAAGTAGTTGGATTCCTCTTAATAAACGAGAAAGCTTGTCTACATGGCATATAGTTGGAATCTCATGTTCAATGATTGGGTATGGTGCCTCTTTTAGCGTAATGTTCGCTTTAGTATCTCCAATTTTATATCAACTTGGATTTGAACAAGAAGCCATCTCATTTATTTGGTTGGCAGGACCATTATCAGGATTCCTTGTTCAACCCCTAATCGGATATTATTCAGACAGATGTAAATCAAAATATGGAAAAAGAAGACCATTTATTCTAACTGGAGGCGCTGGCTCATTTTTATGTTTTATAGTTTTTAATTACATTGAACAAATTGGTAAGATTTTTGGATCAAACAATAAATTAATGAGCAAAATCATTGTAGTAATTAATATGTATGTATGCAATGCATGCGTAAACATTTTGTATGGCCCATCAAGAGCAATTCTTAATGATTTAGTTCCAGATTCCCAACAAATCAAAGCAAATTCCATAGCATCGTTGATGCTTGGTGCCATTGGTGTAATTACAAATTTTGTGGGTGGTATAAAAACTGTTCTCCCATCATCAGTCAATATTGATAATAAGAAAGTTACATTCACATTTGGAATGATTGTTATTGCATTTGGTACAATCACAACATTAATTTGTGGTCAAGAAGAGCAAATGACAGAAGAACCCAGAGGAAAGAACCCAATTATTGAGGTATTTAGAGCATTCAAAGATATACCATCACCATTATTCAAAATTTCCATTGTGTACTTCATAGCTTGGATAGCATATTTCCCATTCTTGTTGTTATGCACAGATTATTTCGGCTCAGATATCTTTGGTGGCGTCGCAGATTCGAAAGATCCTGCTAAAGTTGCCCTGTATAACTCTGGTGTATCTTTTGGTTGCCTTGTTTTAGCAGTATCTTACGCAATTGTGTTAGTGTATAATCCTGTTCAAGAAAAACTCATTAAGTGGGCTGGTTTGAGATTTGCATTTGCATTATCACAAATAATAGAAGCCATTGTTTTGCTCTCTGCTTTGCTTGTTCGCAACAAGTATATTCTGATGGCACTATTTTCAACATTGGGTATGACATGTGGTGTTATGAACTCCATTCCATATGCAATCCTTGGTTTATCTGTGAACAAAGACAGAATGGGTGTGTACATGGGAGTCCTAAACATATTTGTTGTTGTTGCTCAGCAGTTCTCCAGTTTCTTGCTTGGTACATTCCTGTATAAAATCCTTCCAGTCCAATATAAATCAAAGGGTGCAATCATTGCGAGTGGATCATTATTTGCGGTTATTGCTGCAGTCGCATGTAAGTGGATTGAGGTGCCAAACGAAGATAACAAATTCGAAAGCTTTGAATAAAATTGCTATTAAAACGTCTTGTAATTGCTATTGAAAGTGAATGTTTGGCCGTCATAATGACATTCTATTAATGTTACCATTCTCGGATATCATCATTGGCACTTACACTTTTGGAAACGGAAAGATAACAAAGAAAGTGATCAAAGAAGCCTTAAAGCTATGGGATACAGTTACAATCGAGACAGGAAGTATTGATCCCATTGGCGAGGCGAAGATAGGTAGATTCTTGAGAGAAGTCACACCAGAGGAAAGAAGTAGATTATTAGTAATTACAAAAGCATTTCATTATGATGAAACACATCCTTTGTCAGTGGACAAGAGATCCGTGGAGGGCCTATATGATGATGTAAGATTATCACTCGAACATTTAATGATTGATTGCATTGATGTTCTGATGCTTCACAGAGATAATACAACAATGTTAGTAAGAACAATAGCCGAAGCAATCAATAACCTGATTGAAACAAAGAAGATTAAAAGGTTTGCTCTCTCAAATTGGAGTCCTGAGAGGATTCAAGAATTCCTTAATTATTGTGATCAAACAGGAATGCAGAAACCATGCGCATTAAGCCCTTTCTTCTCTTTGGCAAATGCCCCTGATCCCCTTTATTCCGGTACTACATCGATAAAACATGATCCAATATCATATGAGCAATATAAATCTTTCGGAATCCCAATCTTGGCATACGCAGGACTCGCAGAAGGGTATCTCGGATCCATTATTTCCAAATCGTCAAGAAACTGGGAAAAACTCGATCAGAAGAACGCTGAGAGAAAAAGAAAAGCATTGGAATACGCAGAACGCAATAATCTAAGCCTGCCAAATGTTGCGCTGGCTTGGCTCCTCAGCACACCACACTTCAAAGTCCACCCAGTAATAAGAACTACATCCCTCCAAAGATTCCTCGAAAATGAAAAATCAATCTACATCAAACTGTCCACCCGGGAATGGGAGGAACTTGACTGTTCAGTGTAAAACCGATTCCTGACATAGTAAAGCAGAACTCCCTTTTTTATTTTTCTTTCACAAAATCGTAATGAAAACGATAATATTGTTCACAATTATCTTATTTTTCGATAATTTCTTCTTTGAACCCTCCATTGAAAATTTCACAAACCTTTTATCATTTTTAGGATGGGTCAAATAGGAGCCGTACTTTATAGAAGGCTTATGATTCACAAGCGCACCAAGGCCGCATTTGCCAACATGGTCTTGCCTGCTATTCTCTTTACAGCAATTGCTATTGGTTTAGAATTAGTAATTAAGATTAAGGATGATTTAGATCCCAAGGTTTCCTCATTTAGCGATTACAAGAGGAACAATCCGTCATATGCGATGGTATATCCACAATCTATTGCTTCAAATGAATTGGTTCAGAAGATTGAAAACGTAACACGTGATTTGATTAGAGAGGACACAAATGTTGATCCAAAGAAGTACTATTTTGAGTCTATGGATGACATGAACTTGAAGGTTATCAATATGATGCAGAATGCAACTGTCAAAGAAGATTTGAATATTATCATTGGTTTTAGTATTGGTGAAAATATCTCGGAAACATTTCTACCAATTACTGTTATTTATAACGACACTGCTTTCGATGGTAACCCTGGAGCCGTTACATCTTTTGAGCAACTTCATAGAGTGATTTGGAATGCAACAGGTCGCGGTAACTTTACTGTTCGCTCTGTCAATCTTGTCGGCAAGTTCTTGACTCAGATGATTGGGAAACTAACTCCGTTTTATATTCTTATTGGTTTGTTCAGCTTGTGTAACTTCTATGGACGCCAAGCTATTGAAGATTTGAGGAAAGAAAAGCGTCCTTATATGGAAACATGCAAACTTTCTCTTTGGAATTACTGGATTGGGTGTTTTATCGCCGATTTTGCTATGTGGGTTATCATTTCTTTAATTTCTTGGACAATTTTAGTGGCAGCAGGGTCTTCTGCTTTTAAAGCACACCCTGTGGCTTCTCTTTATGCTTTTATTATTGGTGGTATATCTATTGTTATAGTTACATATTCAATTAGCTTTTTATTTGAAGAACCGGAATCTGGTGCGAGCTATATTATGATGATTTTGATGCTTCCAATGCTTGTTGTTTTCCTTGTTGAGTTCTTTAAGACTACAAAATCTGCTGAAATACTTAACTGGGTTTATTCTGCTTATCCAATCACGAATGCATACCAGTTTGTTTCGAGTCTTGCAACTTCTCAGCTTTCATTCGGAGAAATGTGGACTGATAAGCTTAGTTTTCCATTACTGATTATGATGCTTGCCAATATTCCAATCTATATAGGATTATTGTGGTTTATTGAGAAAATGAGGGTTTATAGAGCCAAAAAAGCTGCCGAATCATCATACTCTATGTACACAGAATTCTTTACAAAAAGGAAGTCCAAACAAGCTATTACCCAAGAGGCCAGAGATGAGGAAATTGCTGTTCAAGGTTCGGCTCCAAACCAATTTGCTGTTAAAATCAACAAAGTATGCCGCTTATATCAAAACAATGAAGGAAAGCCCATTGCTGCTGTTAACGATGTTTCCCTTGGTGTAAAGGATGGCGAATTATATGGTTTCTTGGGTGCCAATGGTGCTGGTAAAACTACAATGTTAAAGATGATTACCAGTTCTTTACCAACAAGCTCAGGTTCAATTGAAATTGACGGTGTCGATATTGCTAACACCTCAGAGAGGCAGCTTTTATCTATATGCCCTCAATTTAATGAGCACTTGACTAATGAAATGACAGCCGTTGAACACGTTAAATTATTTGGTGCAATATTTGGAGTGCCACAAGCAGAGATTGACAGAGCTATCAATGAGTTTATACCCTTGCTTGAATTAGAAGAACACAAAGACAAATTAGTCAGAGAATTATCTGGCGGTAATGCGAGAAAACTAGCTGTTTTGATTGCATTTTTGTCTCCTGCACATATTATTCTACTTGATGAACCAACATCATCATTAGACCCAGTTGCTAGGCACAAAGTTCATGATCTTATTGGTATATTCAGAGGACAAAAAACATTTATGCTTTGTACACATCTTCTTGATGAAGCGGAATCGCTTTGTGACAAGATATCTATGATGATCAACGGTTGTGTATATGTTGTTGGAACACCACAGTATCTCTCAAGCAGATTTGGTACAGAATGGAAGGTTGATATATTATTGGATAATGATGATAAAGACATATCTACAGCGGTTAGCGATTATGTGAAGCAAAAGATACCTGATGCCAAGCTTTCAATGCAAAGATCAAAGAACCTTGTTTACTCAATCCCATCTTCTGCAATTGAACTGGCTGCCTTATTCAGATTCCTGAAGAATGGAATTGATGCAAATATTGGTCTTAAGTATTTCACATGTTCTTCATCATCTCTTGAGAAAGTTTTCTTGGAACTAGTTCTTAGATCTGAAGAAGCAGAACTCTCTGAGGATCACGACGCTGGAACACCAGAACCTCTTTAAATAAAAGTATTTATTTACTAAACAGAATTAATTATCTTTGATAAAGATGATTTTTTGTATAAATATATTGTCGAGTTTGCTTTCGATTTCAAACAAGAGCCAATTCCTATTCTATTTGACCAATAGTCCAATTCCATATCTTTGATATGATTATTCTGAATAATCTTATAATTAGATAAATGGTACCTCAATGAGGATGAACAAATTTGAAGCGCCAATTGTGAAAGTTCTTGCATTAAACATGGGATTTTTGGGAATGAGCAATCTATTGTCTCACAATGAATCAAAAAAGACAGTATGAAAACCCATAGATTTGGAGGATTATAAGCTCTGACCCATTCATCTAGTGATTCTCGTAACAATAGGGCAGATGTATTTTGGTCTTTCATTAAAGCAAGCGCTTTTTGAGCATAGAGATCGGTTTTTGACGAAGAATGGCTTCGTAGGATTGTTTCTAAAATATTTTTGAATATTTTTCTTCTTGATTTTTTCCCGGCTGAAGGAAACTCTGCGTTGATTTCTTCAACAGCATCAATAATCTCTGATGGTATTGATGTCGATATATCCTCATAAAAAGAACCATATTTTTTGGAAGATATCGAAGTTGTAGATTTGGATCGAAGAGGCACTTTAATAAGCATATTCTGCTGGTTCATATCTTGATTAATCGTTTTTATGAGCTTATGGATAAAGTCAGTTGTAAATGCAAGTGAGTTTAATGTGGATAGTAAGTTAAAAACACCTGCTAGAAAAATCGGAGACTTAAACCTTATGGATAATATTAGGATAGATTTCCATGTATTTTGAGGAAACTGCAGGGAGAGAGTGCCACATATTGGAAACTTGAAAGAAATATGGTATATAATTGAAGTACTAATATCAATGAGAGAATCTTTGATAGGCAGAACTGCTCCACATGAACTGCAGAATGATGATGCAAACATCTTTGGGAGCTCAGCAAAGAATACAGGGGATGACGAAAGATCCAATATGGCCAAATAGAAATTTGGAACAAAAATTAATATAAGTGAATCTTTTTGTATTGAACATAGAGGCAAATCAGATGGAATAGTATCAGCAACAACAGTGTGATTAAAATGAGCAGGATAAATATTAATAACATAAGAAAGAGATGAATCACAGTCCACAAAAAGTTGTTGAATGGAACACAATGTGTTTTGGTACTGATAAGTCTTAATATTGTATCTAAATGGCTGAAAAAAAGGAATATGATGATGAGATGATGGATGCAAAGCTAATTCAGGAGGCAATAAGGCATTTGGATGAATATTAATAATAACAGGGGGCTTTGATTCAATTGTTTGGTTTTTCAAAGAAAAACTTGCATATTGTACTGACTTTTCTGATGAAAAATAAGCCTTCAATAAAACATTGTTACGATCAAAATCATAACACAAAAGGCTAGAAATATGTAAACCTCCCCTAAATTTCTCAAAAATGATCGAATTTTTCGATAAAATCACCCGAATTTGAGATAGACGAGATCCAATAATATGCAACATTTGATACACCCCATTTGAAGAATTTGGAAGGAAATATCCTACTATGGGCTCATCAAACTTGATCTCTTGGCTTTTAATCGATCCAAACAAATGATAAACACTCGAAATATATGAAAACCCTTTTTCTTTTGGAACCCTTTCAGTTATATGGCATATTTCATTATCATTACTTAACTCAGCACTTACTAAGTCAATGTATTTCCCAAAAGACATCACTGTTATTGAACTACCATTGGATTCAACACATTCAATTGATGTTTGCTTGGTTGTATTAATTGACATTAAAAACTTACCATCGTATGTATGGCCAATTATTCTTGTGCGAAAGGATTTCTCCCCTTCAAGTCTTTGAGGATGAAACACTTCATTCAATGACAACATTATTTTTGCTTTCAATTTCAATACCGGCCCCATTGTTTCTGTTCCGAAATATTGAATTTCGGGTATTCGAACCGATAGCTCATTTTTGAAAGGATGATAGGTCGGATTTGAGACAAACTTTCGATGGGGAATTGATCGTTAAATAATTAATGTAAAGTCCAGGTAAAAATGCGTCAGGGTCTTTCTCGGGTCAGGCCCCTCACATCCCGTTCACCTGGGCCACGGAAGAAAGTCTCAGGTTTACCTGATGGCTGGTTTTATGATAATTCTGTTGAAAAAAGGATATGGGAGGATTTTGAGGGTTGTGAAGTTGGGGGGAGCAGGATTCAAGATTTTCGTAATACAAGCGACATGAAAGAGTTTTCCGAGGCCACAGAGAGGATAAATCAAATGATTACATCTTTGAAAATCATTGATTCTGAAGCCGATTCTTTGATAGTGGAAAATTCTAATGATTTTTCGGGAACAAGCAGCATTGAGTGCAGCTCTATACTTGAAGCTACGAAATTTCAGGTTAATGAGTATATTAATGATATTAACAAATTTGTCGAGAGCCAGATGTTTATGACGAGCAGCCTGCAGAATATGTTTGTTCATATTAAGCAAAAGTCCAAATTTTTTGATGATGAAATGGAAAATAATTCTATTGCTTTGTCTAACTTTTCGTCTATTGATGATTTTTCTTCTTTGATTAGTGATAACATTAAAAAGGCTGAAAAAATAACCTTTTCGCATCAAGATTTTTCGTCATATTGCCTTTCACAGCTTAACAGACTTCAAGCATTGATAAAAATCAGAGACGATATGATTTCAGCTCAATCTAATGAAATAGAATCATTGAAGCATCGATTAAAAGGCAAAAGCAAGAAACTTCATTCTCAACAAAAATCTGAAGATATTTTACTGCTTAAATCGCAATTAGAGAATAGTTTAAGAACAATTGCAGAGCAAAAACTGGTTATTGAAAGACTCAGATCACAATTATTATCTTCGAATTCGTCATCAACAATGATCCTTAACAAAAACCCATCAAATGATTTGTTTAATACAAAAACTCTTGAAAAAGAAAGGGATTTTTTTAATGAAAAAATTGAACTAGAGTCCCAAATAATTTCATTGAATGAACAGTTTAAAAGACTAAATCACTTAAAAGTAGAGAATGACACGAAAAATATGCATTTACAAGAGAAACTTTTGTTATATGAAAAATTAATAAGCGAGAAGGAGCTTCAAATTGCCGAATTAGATCAACTCAATCGCAAATATATTCAGATGTGCGAAGTTGAGAAAGAAAGGTATTCTAATCTTATCTCAAAAACCATTAAAAATGAGAGTCAAACACCAAAAGAAGATAAATCCGATTTGATTAAGTATAAGGAGTTAATTAAACAGCTTGAGGAATCTCACAAAATCGAACTGAAAGAGCAAGAAATTCTTATTCGTCAAAAAGTTTTGTCAGAGAGGCAAGTTTTCCTGGGAGATATATCTCCCCATCCTAACTCCGAGAAAATTTATCAATCAATCTCAAATGATTTTGAACAAAAAATGAAAGAACAAATCGATTCTTTTAAAGAGATCAAACAATCTTTATCTAAGCAGTATGGTCTTAAAATTTTGGACCTGACACAACAATTTGATGAAAGGTCCAGATATTTGAATGAAAATCATCAAAAAGATTTAATTGAGCTTCATGATTCCCATGCATATGAGATCAAAAAAATTGAAATAGAGCTGAAAGAAAAATTTAACCATGAGCTAATGGTAATAAATCATGATTTTAAAGAGAAAGAACATAAGATGAATAATACTATTGATGATTATCGATCAATTATTTCTAAACTAGAATTGAACAATCAGACTTTAACTGACATAATTAAACGGACAACTGGAAAGGAGCCTGAAAAGGAGTTTATAGTTCAAGTTAAAACTCAACCCATCCTTCATATTTCTGAAGGGATGAATAATACTTTTTCTATCGATCAATATGAAGAAATTATGAAAGAAATGCAAATTCAGCATCAATGGGAGACAGATATTATTATTAATTCTGGTAGCAGAAGATCCATAGAAGCTGTTATTGCCTTTCAAAATGATTTAAGACCATATATACAAGAGATTATTGATATTGTAAAATCAATGGGTGATATTTCCCAATTTGGAGAACAATATGATAGTTTACTGTCAAGCTTATCAGTGTTAGTTAATAAACTTAATTCAAATCATTCTGAAGACTTATCTCAAACGCTAACGATCCCGTTCAACGATGCCAGGAAAAGAATGAGAGAGCTTTTAAATAATATATGCCTTTTAAGAAAGAGTATATCGTTTCAAGAACCAGTTTTTTGTAGTGAGAATGATATTTTGAGAGAAAAAATATCATATTTTGAAGGAATAATTAACAATGATCAAAATAAGTGTATTGATTCATTTATTAATATGGAAAACTTTATGAATGAGGAAATATCAAAACGAGAATTCCTTATTAATGAGTTTCAAACAGCATTATCATTTACAAATAGAAATGGATTAGAGATTTCTGGTTTAATAGAGTTTTCACAGTTTTTTGTTCATTCTTACGATCTTATGTTGAGCTATCTAGCTATTATTGATGAAATCAAAAGAGTCTATTCTTTAGAAATGTCGAGTTCATTATTCATTCAGGTTTTTTTAAGTGATACTTTAGATCAAAAACCTAACAGGTTTATCAATTATCCTATATTGTCAAAGCATATAACATCTTTTACCATCGAAGAGTCTAAAATCATTACCTTAATGGAAGAATATAAAGATATTGGGATCGAATGCGAACAAGTATCATTGCCTCCAGTTGTTCCAATTACCACTATTCCCATCATTCCATCTGAATACGATTTTTTTGAAAACTCAAATAGTGATATTACCAATAATGATCATTTGGAGTTATCTCTTTTCATTAAGAATGATTTTAACTCTTGTTTTAGGTTTATGGAAGCATTTGATGAAAATGCTTCTTCGGTTTCTGATTCTTTAATCAATAGTATTGATGGATATGATGCATTTCTAAAAGCATCAGGAATGAGAAATGAATCTGCCTCATCATTTTTTGAAAATATTCGACAACTATTTGCATTATTTCATCAGTCAATTGGTTATTTTAGAAAATTCAGGAGTCAGTTTTTGGATTTGTTAAAGAAGTACAAGAGTTTTTTGAAATCAATTCAAACAAGAGAAGCTAATATTATTGTTAAAACAATTAAAACAAATGATTCTCATGTTAGCACTATTCAAAAAGATATTGAGCATGGAGTGTTATTCAAGCAGCTTTATAGTTTTATTGGTTCAACATTTGAAAAAATTTTAAATATTGTTGCTTTGTATACTAACCATGAAGGCAATAATGTAACATTCGAAACATATTCATTACAAGATGAAATTAATAGTATTATGCCAGTAAGTAATTGTGAGCCAACAAGTTCTTTAGAAAAATTCGTTAGCATATCAAATCGATTAGTATTAATTATTGAGAATATATTTAATGATATTGAATTTAAAAAGGATACAAAAATTAAAACAATCGAGATGCTACAAAGTAGAATTCAGTCTTACAAAAATATGAACGAATCATTTATAAATGAAGTTGATTGCTCAAAAAGACAGAATGATCATCTAATTAACACCATTAATTGTATAAAAAATCAACTTGAAGATGAGCATAGAAATAAGGAAAATGCATCAGAGTTATTTTATGAACAAAGGAAAGGCTTCAAGCAACTTATGTCTTTACTATCATTGCCTTATAATGAGAATATTTCCACATGTTGTGTCTTTGATTCCATTAAACAAAAGTTCATTTCTATGTTATCCAGTATTGATCAGTTTCAAAAATCTACAATGGAAATGAATAATAAATTAGCTAATTTAAGAGATCAATCAAATCTATTCCAAAAGACAATAGATAATCTTTATATTTCTATAACTAAGTTGACAAATGATAATGCTGATCTTAATGAAGTGATTTATTCTCTGAAAGATCAAATTGCCAATTTGACCAAAGAAAATGAGTATTCTAATAACTTGAAGCATCAACTTGAAGAAAGAATTTCTCAATTAATTAAAACCCAAGAGGAAATATTTGGATACAATACACTTTTGTCAAAAGAAATGTCTGAGATTAATATAAGTACACAAAAACTTAGACACAAATACGATGAGCTTAAGTTTTTAAAGATTACTGAACAATCAACAAAGTTGATTACCTCAGATATTAAACAAACCCAAACTGATGAGATCCCAAATAATCAAAATCATTGTAAATGGGATTCAAAAATACCAGGTATCTCATCAAATTGTGATTATGGTACTGTGGTACCAGAAAAATACCATTTAAAGAGAAATAGGGATTTACTCAGACCCCCAACATCATTTACACCGATCAAAGTCCCAAAAATTAAAGGATTTTCTACAGTTCCGAACTCTCCTCAAAATTCTCAAATGCCATCACCTCCTGATACAATTCGGATTACCAACATCTCTTTCATTACACCAAATCAAAAACACAGTAAACCATCAATGGTTTGCACCCCCCTATCACCGAAAAATTTATCAACCCCTAATAGTTTTCCTGACCCAATTATTACCAATAGACCATGTGATGAGGTTAATCGAATTAACACAAAGATTTACAAAAAGTTACTTAAGCAACAAAGGATAATAGAAGAAAAAGAAATTGCTATTATTGAATTAAAAAATAAGCTTTCTGAGGCTGCATTGTCCAGAACGAGGCTTGTTGTTGAAATTGAGAAATTAAATGCATTTTCCAAGAATTGCTTATCAAAAATCAACAATCTGGAATCAAGACTTGATGTTTCTATGTCAGAGTTATTTGTTAGACAAGAAACAATTTTCAAACAAAAACGAGAGCTAATCAAAATACAGCTTTCCCTTAGTTCGGTTCATGTGCTCTTGTATAATGTTCAAAATGCAACTCTCAAAAAAGAACAGCTATCTCAAAGCAAAGATGTGGTTGGAACAAGTGAAAGGATAATTAGCCAGAGGAAATTCTGGAAAGATGCAGAGAGAAGACAAATTATTAATGCTCTTTCTGCATTATCTCTTATTGATAGGAGATTGTATCAATAAATTTGTATATTTTTTGATGTTTTTATTGATTTCTAAATAGTTTTATGGATGAAGACACGTGTGTTTGTCAACAACAAAGATCTCGGCCATTACTTGAGATTTGTTCATTGCCTCCAGATATTGAAATTGATGGTTCTTTTAATGATACACTGATAAAAGATCTTTCTGATGGGAATAGTATTTTACTCCAGATACTTGACAGACTTAGAAAAGCAAACAGTACACTGATAAGTTTAAATAATTAAAAAGTTTCTGCTTCATATATTGCTAACAATAATGCTTTTTCTAATCTGTCATCATTGTACTCGGGAACAGTCAGTTGTGAGAAGCATGTTAGAGCTGTTGGCAAGATTAATCTATCTTTCTCAGTCTCATCTATTGTGATCAGTGATAACGATGGAGCTCTTCCCCTTTTATTCAATTCCTGGAATCCACCTATTGGCGGCTTTGACGAAGAAGTTAAAAACAAAAGAAGGTGTGCAATATGTTCTTTCGACCAGTTTCGCAAAATTTGGAATAGATTGAGTACGGTAGGATGCGTTTCGGTAAGGGGGTAGTTAAATGTGAACGATTTGATCATATCTTCAATATCAATATCGGGAATACCATTATAGAACAAATCTATTTCATTGACATTCAAAATATCAAGATATCCAATTGTTATAATTGATTCAAATCCGCGGTTGATTGCCTTTGCTTGTTCAATTATTCCTTTTCTCAGATAGAAATCTAAAATAGATTCGACATATTGTTGCTTATTAGCATTATTCAAACTGATATTGCTCCCATTTGGTATAAGCTCATGAACACTACCATCATCGTCTTCAACGATAAATTGCAAACATAGTTCCTCGGGATTATTATTTGTATTCATAATCCATTTCAAAGAGTTATAAACATTTGGACTTACTGAAGAAACATCATTGATAGAGAGAGGTCTATTAAAAATGAGTTTCCAAATGTATGGAGCCAAATGTAGATCAATCACCATCTTTTGAAGCATTGATAAAGCAAGGAATTTCCCAATACATTCATATATCTCAATATCGTTCTGTGTGTTTGCATTTGAATTGATTACAAGATATTGCTTTGTCCCACATAATACAAAGTAGTTATTCTCCGGTTTGGAAATCTCAATCGAAAAATATGAAAACCAACTCCGTATAACTCCTCCTCCTTCAGAAACATCAGTTCCTTCGAATTCAACCTCAAGATAGCCTATTGCTCGGTCAAAATCAAGTTTCTTAAGGAAAGAAACTGAATCACTTATCATAGAAGCCTCTTTATTCACTTTAAATGAACTAGACGAACTTGATTCATACTGATATTCATGAGATCGAATAATATTTATCTTAATATCAAATGGAAGCAATTCGGGAAAATCTTTTATAAATGAAAAAATAGGTAAACTGGTTTCATCATCTGAGGTACTATAAATTTCTGTGAATATTGATTTATATGATTTAAGTAAATCCCAAAACTGAGGGTCTTGTGAATACATTGAAATTGGAGCTTCGAAAACCCCATAGCTTTCATCAATATTAGTTGTAGATAGAACAAAACTTTCTCTTGATTTCTTATTTTTTGGAGAAAACAAATCAAATATGGCACCAATTAATCGAAGGTTTTCAATCCTATAGTTTTCTCTAAGCTTTTCTAAAAGATTAAAGAAACTTGCCTTATTCATTATGGCAATTGATGGAGCAAATTCAATAATGCAGTGGATGATAGGATTTGGAGAATTTGTATTAAAACTATCAAAACATTTAAAGAGGATATCTTCAATTATTGGATGAACAACCTCATATTGTGACTCATTCAACAATGCTGATAATTTTAGACCCTTATATACTAAAAACTCATCATCTGCGGTCAGCATTGATAATATATATGGAATAATTTCCATTGGAGTTTCATGATTATTTTCTGTCAATAAGACTGTCATCTTATATAATAATAAATACTTTTCATCAGAAAACAATTGAATATGATTCAATAAGGATCCAAAAACAGGCTCAATATCCATGTTTTGTGACTCAATGTGTTTAATAAGAGAAAAGCAATGGTAAGGAGTTAATGTTGCTCCAATGGATTTCAACATATCATTAAATCGATCAATTGAGTTACCCAAAAACATCAACAATAACCTATTTGAGATAGTTGGACAGTCGCTAAATAAGATAGATATTACACTCTTAAGTTCAGTTTCAGAATACAAAATGATAGGATCTGGATCCGACACATTAGCTCTGGTTTTCAAATCATTTATTAAATTCTTAATCCATGGATATAGATTCGATGGGAGTACAACTTTGCTTTTCCCGCTAATAGTTGAATACACCCAACTTGGGAATTTCATTAAATAGGCTGTTTGGCATATATTAAGATTCTCGATATACTCTATTTGTCTTTCACAATATCTTGATCTTATTGATATTGGAATTATATCACTATTCCTCTTTAATTTAGCTACCTCATCTGTAGTACTAGATGAATACCCAGCATATGAGAATCGATAATAATCTTTTAAGTTGATATAATCATGATATGAATTCAATATCGGACATGATGAGTATGACAAAAAGTTCCTTACAATTATCGAATAATTGGAATACATCACAAAAGGTGACTGAACGCTATTAATAAGAGTAATCAAAGATAGCATTTTTTGGGAGTATTGCTTTAAACTTGATAAGAAAACATAGGAAAGAAGACCAATATACTCGAGAAAAACAGGGACAAAATCACTCTCATTTGATTTAAGGCGATTCATTATTTCAAACATAATGGTGAACCATTTATGTTTATACAACATTGCAACAATAAAAATTTGGAATCTATCATCATGAATAAGCGTTGTTGTAATTGCAATTACCATAAACATTTTATCAAGAGTAAACTCAAGTATATTCGGGAACAATGAGTTAAAAAGTATATCTCGGAATTCCGGACAGTTCATTAGGTTTTCAATCATTGATACAGACCTTATTAATGACAACAAAGCACTCCTAAGCCCAGGTGCTTTCCCCTTTTCCCATATCTTAGAATAATCGTTAGAGTATTCATAAATATCGGTAATTATTTGCGAACAAGAATTTCTGGAGAACCTTGGAAATATGTGTGGGCATAATTTTGTAAGAAAGAGAAGACCACACTGAAAAGCATCATTTTTGTTAGCAATAAAATGCTCATAGATTTTCTCAACAGTAGAAACAATAACTTGACTTTCGATAGATATTTGGAAATCAGCTCTATAAGAAATGTAGTCCCTTGAATAATAGACAAAAAGCTCATTCAAAACCTCACCAACAAGTTCTCTATCACAGTAATCCTCTTGGAAAAACAAGAAAGGCCATTTGGTGGGAATAATAGGCGAATGAATATTATCAATAAATTTATGTAAAATATTGGATTTCATGATTGCTTTTCTGGAAACATAATTAAATACTGACATGCATAAAAGTTTGTAAGACTCAAAAACAACGCATTCGAATATTTTCTCATTAACGCATTCATCAAGGGCATTCAGGAATACATTCACGGGGATAAATTCAATTAATTCTTCTGATTTCATCCATTTATGCTGGCAAATATACTGCAAAAGATATGTTTTTGATATTGAATTATTTGAGCATAATACTTGAATAAAAGAATCGCTTTTCAGTAAACACAAATCATTCATAATATTATTCTTGCTATTCAATGTTTCGTTGTTCAATAAGAACAATATTGATTGTTCATTAAACTCAATACTTCGGTAATCAGAATGAGGATAAAACAACAACAAAAACAAAGTAACATTGGTGCTATCATCTTTAGAATCAACAAACTTATTAAACTCTTCGACCGGAAACAATGTTGGGATTGAACAAAATGACATTCTCCTTTGAAGAAGATCAATGGCGTTATCATATATTAATGAAAGTATATTAGAGCTATAATGTTGAAAAACATTCTCAATGCTCTTAACAATTTTATTATCATGATCAATATTATATAAAAAGATCTGAGACACTCTTAAAAGTAATTCAGAAATACGGTTGAATTCAATTTTTGTACCAGATTTAAAAAGAAGCCCTAATGACTCCATTATGAAAAAGAATGTTCCTTGGAATTCAGAAATATCCCTAACAGATTGGCTATATGCTGTAATTATTGAATACAAAGATACTAACATTATTGGAGAATTATCAATAACTTCAGAAGCAGAAAAATTACTCAGTATATTGTCATAGGATACAATTAAGGGACTAGAATCTTGAGAAATCCTGGAAAGAGCAAAAAGAATGATTATTTTCCTTTTGTTATCAATAGTCTCAATATTAAAGCAACCTCTTGATAATAATAGAGAAACATAATAATATATATATAATTCTTTTGGATTTTGTGGATCAAGGGGTTTCATATAAAAATAAGTCTCGTATAAACAACTTTGCAGATATGTGGTTATTGAATCTTCAAGTTGTGGGCTTAATTCAGGAAGAAAACAGGTCCAATTCATAGATGAATAGCCATAGTACAAACTGATTCTGAACATAGTAATATACACACCCAAAGTTCTGCCTATATCAGTTGGATCCGGGGAAGCAATCTCGTTTATAAACCTTTCTTCAGAGAAGCATGATACAAAATCATAATCATTTGCTATGGTAGATAGTGACCTTTCAAAAGCCATTCCTATATAATCATCGAGAAACATTTTTTTCTCATCATATGAGAAATCAAGAGTGAATTTGGAGAAATTATCGATATATTTAGGTTTATTTGTCTCATATAATTTTAGACAAATGCTATTTAATTCCTGTCCATAAACGGATCGCATAGCGTTTGACATAACATAAAGCGAGTCATTATCAACAATAGAAAATAGGTATGTCCAAAGGTCTAGATTTCGAAAAACCTCTACACTTTTTTCATTTGAGATATTGATTGTCATTAAAACCACTAGCGTGGATTCATTAATTGAGATCTGCTTTATTGCTTCAAAAAATGTTTCAACCGAGAAAAAATCATTTGGAGAATTTGCTGCTAAAGCTATTAATTTTGAAGGAAGACCAATTTCTCGAATTCGATTATTAGATATTTTGGCCACAAAACCTTCAGGAAATTTATCCCAATCAAATCCTATAAAACAATCAGTATCCGATTCTTGGAATATTTTGCGAACAAGATACTCATAATTAATCAGGGGAAAATCATTTTGGATGAGAATCTTAAACAACCCAGAAAGGAATCCAGGAGAAGGCTGAAACTCATAGTTATTGCAAATATTTTGAATTGAATCCCGCATATTAGCATCAGGCAATGATTTAATCAGAAAAATCTTAGATTCATCACTAATACTCTGTGAATACAATGCGAAAAACCAAAATTCCTCATTAAGATGTTTAAACCCTCCAACACCAATAAAAACCTTCATCCAAAAAACTCTAAGAAAAGATTTAAAGAAGTCTTTTGGAGGATTATTGTTGATCTCATGAATAATTGGCAAATCCTTGGATAATACCTCTTCACTTTGATACAATAATGCCATTAACAGTGCATCAAATATCTGAAAATCATCAAATATGATTTTTTCATATGTGAGAGAGGATTTCTTAAAAGATTCAGATTCCTCAAGGAAAAACTTTTTTGACAGAGAATCTATGCGCTCAATGTATATAGAATTACTTTCTAAACTCTTAGACAAATAGTATCTTGCAATAAAAACCACTACAAAATGTGAATAATCCAAAAAACACTTATCAATCAGATATGTTCCTAATAGAGGCAACAAATATTCAAAATAATCATCAAACATGATTGAAACAAGTTTAAATAGGTTGTCACTATCGTTTTTGGATATCTCAATTCGCTCTCCAAAAATCTTCTGAAAAAGACTTACAACTTCATTAAAATGTGGCTTATTAGACTTTATATCAATCAATGACATCGCAATCTGCTCGCAAATCGAACCATTACAGATCAAAGTACTAGAATCAAACAAGAATCTCATTTATTTCTATCAAACTGATTTACGAAATAATACCCACAATTGATTTGATCTTTGTCGGGTTACAAGATACTGATTGGCAATACTTCATCACATCAGCAAAATTGGTAAGTTGCTGTGATCCCCACATCGAACTCCTTGACCACTCATCGAAAGGGAAGAGAGGTGATGGGATTGAATGAAGAATTCGGGCAATTGCCCTTGGTGTCCATTCTTCATGTGAATGTGTGGTGAGCAATTTCCGAATTATTTCTGTGTTAATGGGTGTATATGGAAAGATTTCTTTGGGTTGAAATATTTCTGGTTCGGAAATATACGAAGATATTGATTCGGGATCCTTTATTATTGAATACACAATATCGAACTCTTTGTGATTAATTTCTTCCAAAGTTGCGAAATGGGATGAAGCAAAGTTTAGAAGGTCGATAAATTCGTCATCGTTGAGGCATTTCTTTAATTTAACAGTTATAACTTCTCCGAAAAACTTCAAATCTATGGCTCGTAGGTCTGAATACTTATTCAGCTCAAATTCAACATCGATGGGAGAAATGCATAAAGAATTGCATAAATTTGGGATTCCTATTGAATATTCACCTTTTGCATTTGAAGAACCTTTTAAAAAATACGACATTATTAATGATGTCTTCATTTCATCTATCATTGACAAAACCTTAATGCTGACATTGGAATATGTGAATGGTATATATTCCAAATAACCAGTTTCAGCTAAGAAGGATATAAAATCACATAAAAAATCTTTGCTTATATCTAATCCTGATTCACTAATAAAACAATAATCACCAGATTTTCTAAAACAACTGCTATTCCAAAAAAGTATTCTTAAAAGATTAGAAATCATTGATGAATCTGCAAAGTTATTATGAGAAAGAGATTGAAGTCTTATTCCTGTTGGAATTGAAACCAAAACAATGACTCTACTGCATGAATAACAAAATGATAGTAAACTAGATATTGATACTGGAAATCCTAAAAAAATGCATATATCGAACTTCTGAGCTGTATATAATATGGATGTAGTCGAAAGAGTTGCTTTGTTCTTAGAGACATGAGAATCTGAGTATCGATCTGCATACTTGTGAACTTTCTTATATACCTCCTCGATCATATTCTTAAATGGAGAAAATATTAGAATGGAAGAAAGGTCGCTCTCATTCATTAATATTGGCTCCAATGAATCTGATATAATTGGAGAAAACACCACTTCGGGAATACACCTAATTTCATTTATCATTTGTGTTTCGGTAATTTGAAATGGATACTTAACATAATACCCTGGTGTTCTATGGCAAATAATTAATCCACTATACGATATTAGAGAAGGGAAAGAAGATTTGCATAGTTCTGATTTAATAATGAATACACTATTAAATGATGAAAGGTTAAGGGTTGAAACTCTAGATGGAATACAAAAAAGCACCTTAGTTCGACCAGATTTGATACTCATAATTGCTTTTTGCTGCTCAATTCTTCCTTCAGGACATATAGAATGAGATTCAATAAAAAATGTTCTCAACCACTGGAAAATACTATTAGATGGACCAATAATCAATGAGTTATAGTTTGTATCAGCTCTAAGAAGGGCACTAATGGGGATCATAATTTCTTTCGATAAATCTGTCGTGTAGCAGTGATTTTTTTTGTGAATAATATATTCTATTGATTCAAAAACAAACTTTGGGGGGTCATGATGAAGTTTAATTGCTGCTTGTTCCAAAACATCATATGAAATCAAATTCTTTGTTTCAATCGATTCTTCTTTTGGTATCGAATTTTGAAATTCCGATACAGACATTGAGCGCTTTGGCATTGTTAGAGACTTGGGGCTTAGAGGGATGTCTTGTGAATCACTAAAAAATGAAAAAGATCCACAAGAATCATTCCTAGGAGGCATGCTAAACTTTGGTCTATTGTTTGAAAGTTGATTTTCCCGAATTTCACATTTATTTTTTTTAATTCGAAACTGCTGAGGTTCAAACTCCTCATCAGACATTAAAGAAAATGAGTTTAGTATGAAAATAGGAGCAAAATTAGTAAATGTTTATCAGAGATACCATCATTATTCGAATTAATGATGAAAGAATTATAAAACTATGTTCTGCATTGGCTGTGATAACATCGCAAGCTGTTGGTTCAGGAAAATATGTTGGACATTCTTTGTATTCTTCAGGAAAAGTTTGACAAGGCGCATCCAAAGATCCCAAATCATGTGGAGTCTGACATAAGTATGTTGAGTAATGTGTTATAACATATGTTGGTGTTAGTTCAGATGTTGATGATGTAGTAATGCATGATTCTATAACAAAACCTGATGATATTTGTCCATTATGAACAATGAAACAATTCCTTACAATCTGATTATACCATACACCATAAAATAGCCTTCCAGTATTTCCGATTAGTACCGAGAACTTAAAGGTGTATTTATATAAATTAGAATAAAATGAAATTATATTGGTTGCTGAATTAGAAAGAACATTAATATAAACCATATCAATAGTTTGACTTGTTGATGAACTATAAATTACATCATTTGCAGATGATGAACAATTGAGGAGATTAATATACAAATATGTTGATGAGATATATGGATAAAAACAAAAACCAGATGATTGAGCGGATATGCATTTCGATATATTCAGTGCATTGATAGATTGCTGTCCATAATATAAAGAAAGGGTACCCTGTGAATATCCTATTATTCCACAGCATGAACAACTAACCATATCAAATGAAAGAAGAAGATCATTTGAACTTGATAGAATATAGACAGAAGTGCCTAAATACGATGTTGAGTTGATGAAACAGCGTGAGAAGCATATTCTTTTTAGTTCACAGCGAATTGATTGGCCTTGAGAAGCAATGTAAACAGCGCCTCCATTTCCATTACTTGATGAACATAAGTAGAAAGTGCAATCCATAATCTCTGTCTTAATATTTTCTGATGAAGAAATAAAAATGGCTCCTCCTCCTTGGGCACATTTACACTCGCCAAAAAAACAATTATTAATCGGGTATGCCTTATCATTTACCAGACCATTTATGAAAATCGATCCTCCACTCACTGAGGCTTCTGATTTTTCAAACCAAGAATTGGTCACATTAATTCTGCCCTTTATATATAGAGATCCACCATATTGACCTTGTGTCATATTAAAAATTGATCCATTCAACAATACCAAATTGGTTGTAGTCACATAAATGGATCCACCAGATGAGATTGATGAACTATTCCAGAAAGAACAATTGTCAAAATGAAGAATATTTGTTGATTCAATATAAAATGACCCTCCAGAACTCGTTGATTTGCAACTTTTAGCAGACATATTTCTAATACTCATTACAATTTGAGGTGAGATATACCTAAAAGCTCCTCCTTCTGCCGAAACTTTTGATTCTAATTCTAAATTACTCACATTCAAACTAAGATTCCTGAGTGTTTCAAGTCTGTCACTTCCTAAGGACAATGGTTCAAACAAAGATAAATTGACTGTTGAGAGATCATTTGCCCATGATACATCTGTTTCTGCTTTTATTAGTGTAAGCAAATAGCAAATCATGATTTGTGTCAGATTCTAATTTGAATCAATGTTTTGTTTCAAAATTCGGTAGGAGCGTTCCAAAAGTAAAATTCCGAGAAATCCCCTTACATTTATCCATCATGTTTCCAATTTTTTTTACAAACCTTTAATTTCAGAAAAAATTGTCAGAATATTTTGATTTTTCGAATGGATTCCTTCGATTCGGGAATAAAAACTATCCAAAAAGGGGTTCAATGGTGTTTTCTTCAGAAATCTCCTAGACACAAAAGAAAATGAGTTTAGTATGAAAATAGGAGCAAAATTAGTAAATGTTTATCAGAGATACCATCATTATTCGAATTAATGATGATAGAATTATAAAACTATGTTCTGCATTGGCTGTGATAACATCGCAAGCTGTTGGTTCAGGAAAATATGTTGGACATTCTTTGTATTCTTCAGGAAAAGTTTGGCAAGGCGCATCCAAAGATCCCAAATCATGTGGAGTCTGACATAAGTATGTTGAGTAATGTGTTATAACATATGTTGGTGTTAGTTCAGATGTTGATGATGTAGTAATGCATGATTCTATAACAAAACCTGATGATATTTGTCCATTATGAACAATGAAACAATTCCTTACAATCTGATTATACCATACACCATAAAATAGCCTTCCAGTATTTCCGATTAGTACCGAGAACTTAAAGGTGTATTTATATAAATTAGAATAAAATGAAATTATATTGGTTGCTGAATTAGAAAGAACATTAATATAAACCATATCAATAGTTTGACTTGTTGATGAACTATAAATTACATCATTTGCAGATGATGAACAATTGAGGAGATTAATATACAAATATGTTGATGAGATATATGGATAAAAACAAAAACCAGATGATTGAGCGGATATGCATTTCGATATATTCAGTGCATTGATAGATTGCTGTCCATAATATAAAGAAAGGGTACCCTGTGAATATCCTATTATTCCACAGCATGAACAACTAACCATATCAAATGAAAGAAGAAGATCATTTGAACTTGATAGAATATAGACAGAAGTGCCTAAATACGATGTTGAGTTGATGAAACAGCGTGAGAAGCATATTCTTTTTAGTTCACAGCGAATTGATTGGCCTTGAGAAGCAATGTAAACAGCGCCTCCATTTCCATTACTTGATGAACATAAGTAGAAAGTGCAATCCATAATCTCTGTCTTAATATTTTCTGATGAAGAAATAAAAATGGCTCCTCCTCCTTGGGCACATTTACACTCGCCAAAAAAACAATTATTAATCGGGTATGCCTTATCATTTACCAGACCATTTATGAAAATCGATCCTCCACTCACTGAGGCTTCTGATTTTTCAAACCAAGAATTGGTCACATTAATTCTGCCCTTTATATATAGAGATCCACCATATTGACCTTGTGTCATATTAAAAATTGATCCATTCAACAATACCAAATTGGTTGTAGTCACATAAATGGATCCACCAGATGAGATTGATGAACTATTCCAGAAAGAACAATTGTCAAAATGAAGAATATTTGTTGATTCAATATAAAATGACCCTCCAGAACTCGTTGATTTGCAACTTTTAGCAGACATATTTCTAATACTCATTACAATTTGAGGTGAGATATACCTAAAAGCTCCTCCTTCTGCCGAAACTTTTGATTCTAATTCTAAATTACTCACATTCAAACTAAGATTCCTGAGTGTTTCAAGTCTGTCACTTCCTAAGGACAATGGTTCAAACAAAGATAAATTGACTGTTGAGAGATCATTTGCCCATGATACATCTGTTTCTGCTTTTATTAGTGTAAGCAAATAGCAAATCATGATTTGTGTCAGATTCTAATTTGAATCAATGTTTTGTTTCAAAATTCGGTAGGAGCGTTCCAAAAGTAAAATTCCGAGAAATCCCCTTACATTTATCCATCATGTTTCCAATTTTTTTTACAAACCTTTAATTTCAGAAAAAATTGTCAGAATATTTTGATTTTTCGAATGGATTCCTTCGATTCGGGAATAAAAACTATCCAAAAAGGGGTTCAATGGTGTTTTCTTCAGAAATCTCCTAGACACAAAAGAAAATGAGTTTAGTATGAAAATAGGAGCAAAATTAGTAAATGTTTATCAGAGATACCATCATTATTCGAATTAATGATGATAGAATTATAAAACTATGTTCTGCATTGGCTGTGATAACATCGCAAGCTGTTGGTTCAGGAAAATATGTTGGACATTCTTTGTATTCTTCAGGAAAAGTTTGGCAAGGCGCATCCAAAGATCCCAAATCATGTGGAGTCTGACATAAGTATGTTGAGTAATGTGTTATAACATATGTTGGTGTTAGTTCAGATGTTGATGATGTAGTAATGCATGAAGCTACGATAAAACCTGATGATATTTGTCCATTATGAACAATGAAACAATTCTTTACAGTTTGACTGTAGGTTTGTGCAAAAAGTAATATGTTGGTGTTCCCATAAAACACTGAAAACTTAATAGTGAACCGATAATGATCAACTATATAAACCCACAAAAAGCAATAACTTGCTGTATTATAAAGAGCATTAACATAAAGCATATCGTTTGAGGGCACTGAGTATAAATTAACGACTTCATTATTTGATGATGTGCAATTTATAATGTTTAGATACATAAAAGTTGATGATACTGAAGGGTTTAAAAAAATCCCAGATGATTTTTCGGAAAAGCACTTGGAAATATTGAATCTACTGATGTATTGTTGTCCTTTTGAAAAATAAAGGGTTCCTTGAGAACAGCCCTTTTTTCCACAATCTGAACAAGTTATCATATCAAATGAAAGTAGAATATCCTGGTCATTTGATAATACATAAATTGAATTGCCATAATAGTTTGTTTGATTGATAAAGCATTTTGAAATACAAATCCTTTTGAAATCGCAAAAAATCGAATTCCCTTGAGTTGCTAAACAAATAGCACCTCCATTTCCTTCATTTGATGAACACTGATAGAAAGTACAATCACTTATCTCTGTTTTGACATTTGCAGATGAGGAAATATATATTGCCCCACCACTTTTTCTGCTATTGCATTCACCAAAATAGCAATCATTTATAAGATATGCTGGATCATAGGGTTGTCCTTTTATATAAATGGATCCACCACTATCTTGGGCTTCCGATTTTTCAAACCATGTTTTTGCTACATTGATTCTTCCAATAATATAAATCGATCCCCCATTTTGAGCTTGAGTGAGGTTAAATATGGATTCATTTACCAATACAAGATTAGTGGATGAAATAAAAACAGATCCTCCACTAGTTACAGAAGAACTATTCCAAAAAGAACAATTTTTGAATTCAATAATGTTGGCTGATTCAAAATGAAAAGAACCTCCAGAACTTGTAGACTTACAATTTCTGGCTGATAAATTACT
>JGI24731J21663_1000024_pt1 | contig 152290 bp, 103 predicted proteins | sample EPASupsiteHSE605_FD_21663 | JGI IMG/M metagenome (IMG submission 21663) | reverse complement strand
AAAGTAACAGATGTTGCTCCAGTCAAACAAACACCAGCTCCTACAAGGCCAAATCTCAATTTCCAACTCAGTGATGATTCAGACCTTCTTGAAGAAGAAGAACAGCCAGAACCAAAGAAAGCAGTAAATACTGCTCCAGCTAAACAAGCACCAACACCAGCTCCTACAAAGCCAAATCTCAACTTCCAACTCAGTGATGATTCAGACCTTCTTGAAGAAGAAGACTCACAAATATCAATGAATCGTCATCTTCAAAACCAATCAACCGAGCAATCTGAATCAAACGAAATCAATGATTTCTTCAACAGTGATAACGAATAAATTTTCTTTTTTTCTAATTACATATCGTTGGCCCCACTTTTTTGCCCGTTATTTCCATTTTTTAATTGAATTTTATGATAAAATCAATTGAATGTTAAAAAGTTTTTGTATGATTAACGTTGTCACTTCATTTGTATAAATGGAGAACGATCTGAAAATCTTCGATGAGGTTTCTCAGGAGAGGCCCGGGTACTTAAATGCATCAGAGTTTGAAACTCTTCTTCAAAGATGCGGAGCCCCAATGTTGTCTGGAAATGGTGTGAAAAACTTTTTCCGTGGAGTTGATATGGATGGAAGCGGTTATGTTTCAAGAGATGAGTTTGTACAAGTTTTCACTGCTTTGAACTCGGAAAACCAAATTGAGGTAGTTAAGGTACTTTTCCGTTCTTATGACAAAGATAGGAGCGGTTATTTGACCATTGATGAGATTCATTCGTTGGTTTGTGATTTTGTCCAGGAAATTCCAATAGAAACACTTGATGCTGGTTTTGCAGAACTTGGAATTAGCAAGATGGACTTTAATCAAGTCTATAAATTGGCTTTTAATCAAGATATTGACTATCCAGTGGATCCATATGAAGGATGTAGCCGTGCTGAGAAACAAACCGACCCTCCTGTGGAAACTAATGATATTGAGGCTGCAATGGCGGAAATTGAAAGAGAGTTTAATGCTGCTGATAAGGGAATGGATGGTAAATTATCCGAATCCGAATTTACAGCTTTGGCAGAGAAAACTAATATGAACCAGGTTTTTGCTCAAATAACACATAGAATGTTCCTTGGTTTGGATATTGATGGAAGTGGATATATTACCAAAGAAGAGTTTATGTCAACATTTCGTTCGATTCTTCAGAATGATATGACAGCTATGGCAAAAATCCTGTTCAGAGCATATGATGCTGATAGAAGTGGAAGACTTGACAAAACTGAAGTTTATAATTTATTGAAAGAGATGGGCCAGGAGCAATCCCCTGAAGATATTGATCAATTTATGACCCAATATTCTACAAATGGAACCCTATCATATGCTAACATTGTTTCATTTGCTTTTGGTACCACAATTCCTGATGATTCTGATCCATATGATGGATTAAATAGGCCAAAGGGCCCAGCTAAGCCAAAGAAGACTGAAGAGCATCATGTTGACACTAAACCAGAGCATCCCGATAAAAAGAAGCCTGAAGAGAAGAAATCCGGGTGTTGTTTACTTTTGTAAATAACAAAAAATGGAAGTAAATCATCGAGATTACAAAACAATTCGAGAACTTTTTCTTGGGAAGAAGGGATTCCCCAAAGAGGCCCTTTCGGATTTGGGGAATATGTTATTTTTGTTGTTCTCGGAATTTTTATTAATTGGGCTACCATATACTGAACTTTGTTCAATTTGTGGTGTGTTTCTATTCGACAATCACGTTTTAATCAATTCTAAGTTGCTTTCGAAAGCGTTTTCTCTAGAATTTACCCAATTAAATCGATTAGTGTATTCTTCTCTGATTCCAATTGAAAAAATTCCAAAAAATCTTGAAACATACTTCAATACTATATTAAAATCGAATTTTGAGTCGTGGAAGCTCTATCGATTTGTTAATAGCACAGGTACAAAAACAGGTTTTAGATTCCTTAATAAGTTGAACCCGATCTCAATATCCCGCTTTTTTGAACATGAAAAACAATTTTCTATTCAAACACATCATCTTAATATCGAAGGTTGTAAGAACGTTGGCTACCCAAGTGATAGTTTTGGATTGTATTATCAGTCAATGATACCTAAACAGGAACATAAGAATCAATCAATGAGTTGGATTCTAAAATAACATTGTATTTACTCATTATTGTTTCAAAAGCTCTGAAATCTTATGTAATTCATCATCGAATCTTTTAGTGGCGGACTTCAATGATTTTGGATAAGAAATGGAATCAAATCTGGAAAAGCTATTGAGAAATTGAATTCGTAAAGAATTATTAAAAGTATCATGTTTGTGTGCTTCAAACTTGAAATCTGATATTCTGAGAAGAGATTTATTCTGCATTTCTTGATTTTGATGAAATTTAAAAGTGGATTCAAATTGTCTGTATTGTGTTTTGAGTTCTTTGTATTTTTTTGAAAGAGTACTTCGATGATCATTGGATGTTTTGAGTAAGTTCGTAAGATGACTATACTTATTGTTTAAATCATTTCTCTCGGCTTTTTGAATTTCAATTGTTCTGATAAGTTCTGTTTTTTGATTATTTATTTCATATATGGTATTCCTCAGCCTATGATTTTCATTAAAAATAAAAATCGATTCAGAATTCTGAGATTGAAGATCTGATACTTTGGATATTATTGTCTTAATATATTGATCCTTCTTTTCCAATACACATTGAATGTCAGAAAACTTCTCTTGAAGTTGAGTATAACTTTCTTGAATCTGTTTGTATTCTTCTTCATTTTTAAAATCCATTTGATTCTTAAGGATAGTCTCCATTGAATTTATTTGTTTGTCCTTTGTGAGTAATTTATCTTCCATTTCCACAATTTTCTGTGTATTTTGGTTAATAATCTCTTGGAGCTTCTTGGAATTCTCAATTAAAGATCGATTTTCGTTATCAACAGTATTTTTCAATTTGGAAATTGTATTAGTATTATCTCTAAGGCTCTCAATAATGTTGCAACTGTTAGTCAGTTCTTTTCTTAAATCAATGATAATACTGTCCCTTTCATATAATTGTTGAATGAGATTTTCTGCTCTCTTTTCACTTTCAATGCTCTCCTCTGCCCCATATTTATCAAAAAAAGCTGGTGTAGATACTTGAAGAGTGGTTGGTTTGTCGGAATCTTCATGGCTATTCAACAATAACAAGGTAAACTCAAAAGCACTACAAATTCCTATTGTTGTTTTTTTCAGTTCATTGATATCTCTTGCTGTCTCAACTGCAGATTTTATGAATCTCAAATTTGATACATGACCTTTGGCTTGGTTAAAAGTTACACCACTTTCAATCTCGGCTTTAACGACATTGTATGGGTTCCTTTTGATAAAACCATTTAAATTACGGACCAAATCCAACAAAAAGTCCTTTGGAATTACTTTAAACGCATTTATAGCAGGTTTAGAACGAATAAAAAAATCAATCAAAGATTCTTCATTGTAAACAGAAGCTTCGATTAGTGAAACAATATATACTATATACTCTGTAATCATTTTATGGAATTGCTTAGTTCCCTCTTCAATATTCCCATAATTAAGAATAACCTGAAAAAGTCTGACGCAAGATACTAACTTCTTGGTTAAATCAACTTCTGCAAGGCTATCTGTATATAACTTAACATGCTCTGCATTTCCTACATCGATTCTTTCCTCCAAAAACAAAAAAACTTCTCTGATAAAATCATCCATATGCCAAAAAGTGGAGGATTTTGCGATCAAATAAAGTTCACAAAAACCGATCAAAACTCTATAAATTGCCCCTGGGCCAAACACTTTAATATGGAGGGTCAGACTTCCCCCAATCTCCAAGAAACAAATAAAGAATTCTTTATATACAGAGGAGTTTTTAATAGAGATCCTGTTGATATAGCCAAATGTATTGCAAGACCTGCAGCTCCAAAACCGCGCAAAATAACCGAATTAGCAAATTCGTTAGTAGGTCAGCATGTTATTAATTCCTCCATTCGGGAACTGCTTATGAATTTACACAATAATCCAGCCAATCTTATTGTTTGTGATAGTTTGTAAATAGATGAGTTTCGTTTCTCTTTTTTTAAAAATCTGTACGTTTACCTTAAAAACATGAAAGAATCTAGAGAGAAAGTGATGAAAATTCTTCAAGAAAAGGCGGAAGACTTAGTCCAATATCAGAATGAAAATAAGAAATTGATGTTACAGATAGAATTATTAGAGGAAGAAAAGAATTTGAAGCTATCTGAAGAAAAGCTGCTGAATGATGAGATGAGCGCAGAGTTGAACTTATATAGACTTAAGTGTAACTGCTATGAGCAAAAAATAGCCGAATTGGAGATAAAAATGAAAAAAGAAGCAGAAATTTCGGAGAATAGGGTTAAAAAGTGGAAACAAAAGTTCAAGGATTGTGAGATGACGAGAAAAAATCAATCACTTTCTAATGATCCAAATGAAGAATACAGAAATATACTAAGAAACGAAACAATGAAACAGAACCTAGAGCTAAACACTCAAATCAAAACTCTGGAAAAGAAAATAGTCCAAAAAGATGATGAAATTGAACAAGTTAAGGTTTTATATGACCAAAAAATCAAAGCACTGCGTTATGCGTTAAAGAAGAAAGATGTGGTTAATCAAGATAAGCAAAAAATGGATGAGGTTTGCCAACAAATAATGGAATCCTCAAAAAAGAGGGAAATAGAATTGAGAGATGATATAAACAGATTGACCTCTCTTCTTGATAGTGAAACCATTAAGAGAAAAGCCTTTGAAAAGCAAAACAAAAGAATCAAAAAATCAATTCAGAGTCTTGAATGCAAATATAGAAGCGATATTCGGTCTTTGACTGAAAAGAATGATTGTTTATATAATTCAATCCAAGATTTTAATGTGAGTGAATCGTCAATAAGTTCAGAAAACTTGTTTCTTAGGAGTCATGTGTCTCGACTTGAGAAGAAGCTTTCGAAATTTGATCAAATTAAAAACAGATTGAGTGAAATGGAAACAATAATACAGGATCAAAGAGTAATAATTGAGGATTTGAAAAATGAATTACTTTTGATCAAACAAGAAAAGGGAAAGGAATCAAATGAATTGTCCGTGATTCTATCACCATTCGATCAAAATGAAAATGGCCAGTGGAACCAACAATTGAATATAATTCGTGGCATCATATTGAGAATCCGTGAAAATGAAGAACGAGTAAAACAAATGGAAATACTGATTGAAGAAAAAGACCATATTATCCAAACCCATGAAGATACCATAATATCTACAAAATCATCATTAGATGAAATGACAACAAAGAAAAAAGAATTACATGATCAATTATATCAAATTCTAAGTGCCTTTGGTCCATTTAATGAATCAAACGTAAGTAGCACTATTCAAAAGATTATCAGCCTCCAAAAATACTCAAAAGAGTATCATAGTTTTGTTTCAATGATTTCCAAAAGAATAGAAAAGGTTAATTTTGAATCTCAAAACGAGATACATAAGATGAATTGCCTTTTTGATGATAGCTTTCCATTACTTGTTTCTCTCAGAACAATTATTCTCACATCAGTCTTTTTGAATAGGTTTAAATTCTTCAGTAGGAATCAACAATATGATCCAACTACTATAATGCAATTTGTTACACCAAATGATAGAAACTCACAAAGTTCTGTTATAAGATTATCAACGAGTGTTTCTTCATTATTTGCAGAAAATAGAGAACTCTCAAATCAACTTTCTCAGAGAATTTCTGAGAATTCATCATTAAATGACAGAATTTTATCATTGGAGCATCAAATCATTGAATTGCAAAAATCCAAAGAGCAAATCAAAGAACCCGTAATTATAGAAGAACCACCCGTAGACACTATTAATATGGTTGAATTTGAATCTCTTCAAAGCGAACTGGAAAAGGCTCAAAAAGAAAAAGCAATTCTTGATGAACAAAACCAAAACCTTCGTGAAGAGCTTCGAAAACATTTAGAAATCAGCGAATCATTTATCGAACAAAACTCAAACTCAAACAATTCTGAGCTGATTCAAGAAAACAACCAACTTAAGCAGCAGATTACCCAACTCTCATTCGATCTTGAAAATTCAATGATTGCTCTGAAAGCAAAAAACAAAGAAATTCTATCACTTGAACGATCAAAAAAGAAAACTCACAAAATCCAAACCGAGGAATCCCGCTTCGAATTCGATGAGGATATCAAGAAAAGACTCTCAGACATTCAACACCAACTGTTATGTTAAAAAATGAATTTTAGTTCCTCTCTAATTGAATCCAAAATGCGTTTAAGAAAAGTGACGGACCATTTTGGAAAATGTTCAGTTGCAGAATGACTGATGCTTCTCTTCTTAAGAAAGTTCTTGAGGCTCTTCGTGATCTTGTTGAAGATGCTAATATTGATTGCAACGAAACTGGTCTTTCTATTCAAGCTATGGATGCATCACACGTGGCTCTTGTCTGTTTGAACCTTGATCAAAAAGCCTTTGACAAATATGTTTGTGATTCATCGGTAACTCTCGGTGTTAACATTGGATCAATTCAAAAGATTATTAAATGTGGTGAATCATCGGATATTCTTACACTTCAAAATGACTCTGATTCATCGAACCTTAAATTCACCTTTGAAAATGGGTCTGACAGGCATTTCGAATTTTCGATGTCTCTTATGGATATCGATTCTGAGAGACTGGCAGTTCCAGATTTCGAAACAACTGTGACAATCAAGATGCCATCAGCTGAGTTGCAAAAGATTTGTCGTGATTTAACTCAATTTGGTGATACTGTTAAAATCACAGTTCAAAAAGGTCAAGTTACTTTTTCTGTTGCAGGAGCAACAACCAAAGGATCACTCATTCTTAGCTCAGTAGATCTTCAAGTTCCTGAAGGAAGTGTTGATGATAATAGCAAGAAAATCACAAAGAACGATGTAGATGTTGAACTCTCCTTTGCACTCAGATACTTGAATTTCTTCACAAAAGCTGCACCTTTATCAGATAATGTTGAACTTGTTTTAACAGCTGACCGTCCTTTGATTGTTCGTTTTCACTTGAATGATGGTAATGGTAAAATACAGTATTACTTAGCCCCTAAGGTTGATGAGAATGATGAAAATAATGAGTAAAGGATTAAACACATTTATGTTAAATCAAAGGACTCCTGGCCTTCAAGAATAGCATAGATAAGCTTTGTCTTCATTATCTCTTTTGTTGTGTATGGTGGGAGCTTTAAATAATGTGTACAAGTTGATACCGATGGTAAACAGTCATCAGGATTATGAGAATCATCTGTCTTTTTAGCAATGCAAATATGAGGCTGGAGAGAATTTAATCCTCCAATTGGAAGCCTTTGTGATCCAGTAACAAATTGAATAAAATTAGACTGCATGTTTTCATCCATTTCGGTAATGATTTCAAATAAAAGCTTAACTTGTATTGAATCATGGGTGTAACCATGGGCAACTTCAATATACTTGCTAAGATCCTGATAACAAATATGAACTGTGTCACCAGTAATCAATCTTTGTAAATCTGATGGCTTTAAGATATATAGGAAATTAATATTGATCACTTCATTGAATCCTCTTATGAATTCTTCTCCTAAGATCTTAACTTGTGCGCCAATACTGAAACTCTCAATTTTTTCCCTATACTGAAGTATGTTGTTATGGCTTACTTCAATGGAGTTACCATTTTCGATTAATTCGATACTATCAATCCCAGGATATGTAAAAGGCAATCCGAATAACCCTTCTTCGTTCCCATTCAACGATTTATATAACACAGGATCAATATCCTTTAAAGATATAAACTCATTCATTATTAATTTGAAGAATTCCAATGACAAAGGAATGGGAACAACAATGTCCATTGCGACCGCTTTGCCGCAAAGAATCCCAAATAAATAAAACAATTTGGGATCACCATTTGGAGAAGGGAATAAACCATTATGAGAGAAGGAATACTCGCCTGTTGATGAATTCCTCCACATATTCCTCGCTTTTTTGGAGAATTCTATCCCCATTAAAGTAAAGAATTCATGAGTTGGACCTGATCCGAATCCTGCTTCATTTTCAAAGGAAAAATCTAATTGAACTGGTCCTTTTGCAAATGTTTCTAATATTTGCAATCCTTTGAGGAATAAATCGCCCCTGGGAATCTTTACACTGAAAAATGGCCTATTATCACGAAAGCGTGTTGTATTATGGAAGATTGAATGATTTGAATGGACAAGAACAGAAAAGAAATCCATCGCAAGCATTTTAAATCCAAATATCCTAATTTCACTTGGAAATACGGATGGAAAGTTGGTAAGGATCTGAATCCCACATGAAGACATTGAGCTGTTTAATAATGGAGATTTCATTGTTTTTGTTACAAAATCCAAGAAATTTGGGGCAATCGAAAACTTGGAAGGGCAGACTCTATGAATATGTTTTATGATATCTAATACAAGCATAGCATCTTTTGATAAGAGATCGTGCTTGGGTGCAAATTCTTTTTTCTCAAAAACAATCTCTGATTCAAGACTTATTAAAAAGTTGTTATCTCTCCAATAATTGGGGTTTTCACTCACTTTTAATAATGAAGGGAACATTGGATCAGAACAACGAAAATGTGTATCATTATAAACAAATGAAAACCGATGATAATCAGGGGTACAAAACACCCTATTCAATATTGATAGCTCTGTGAGTCCTAAATTATTTAAATGGGTGAGATCGATCAATGATTTCATTTCGGTATACAATTCAGAAGCACCTAGAAGGCTTTCGTTTTTAATTCCGTAGATTTCTTCGTTAATCCATGCCTCAATAGCGCCAAAGGCCTCATTAGATCCAAAAGAGTGAGTATGTGTATTCCCTTCAAAATGAACCTCAACTGTAAATTCAATATTAGAGTATGATGATGGTGATGCTGAACCACAACCATCATTCTTGATTTCAAATGGAATAAAGAGCAATAACTCGCATAGGGATTTTGTAATGATATTGAAATCATATCTTTCTTGAGGCGAAGAGTCTGATAACAATTTGAGAAAGCAACTCAAAAAACATTGATCCAAAAAATCATAATAAGAAAATGAGGTAGATTTGAGAAAGTCTAACATTTCATCAAGGGTGGAAAACCGTGTATCTTTAAAAACGCTATAATTCACATCTCCAACCTCATTGATAACAGACTGAATTCCATTTTTATACCACTCAACATATTGTCCATCCGAAGGCTGTAATTTGTTCAGCTGTGCTAATATCCCAATTTTGGCTATTTGAAGTTGATTTTTATATCCTAATATAAATGGTAAAATATAAGGACAATTACGAGCGTTAAGACTTAATCCAAGAACTTTACGCAAAAAATCTTCGTCTACATCAAAACTTTCAAGAGATAGACATGATGCTATTGCAGAAATACACAAATTTGCTTGAGATCCATGTTTAATGATGTAGTTCATTAAGCATATCCTCATATCTTTGGAAAACTCAAGAGCTCCATCGATAGAACCATGAACAGGCGAAATTAAATCAGGTGGGAAAATTGAGTTTGGCAAAATATCAAAAATTGCTAAAAAACACAATCTGTGAATGATATCATTCAGATCATTACTATAAACAGTGTTTAAAACATTGATATATAAATTACTATGCTTAGCAAAAAAGGATGCAATACTAACATCTTTTGTTACAATATTAATAATGTTGAGAATGCGACGTATGTCTTTTGGTGATAAACAATTTGTCATAAATCCTAAAAGCCTCTCTATGTGGACTATATCAATATTACTGGTTTTGATTGAACGAAAAATATTCTCCAAAACCTGTAGAGCTAATGATGATATCTTTGGATTCGAAGAAATAACATAATCAATGAGTTGTCCAATATGCTGGATGTACGAATCATTGTATGTGCTTTGAGTTACCATCCTGATGGTCTCGAAACAAATATTCTGATCACTAGCTCTTAAAAAATCCACATACTTAAGAAATACACCGATTCCCAATTTATTAGCAACTTCTTCTGCTTTCACTTCACAAAAGCCATTCAATGCTCGGATACAATGTTCTATAATTGGAATTCCTATATCGCTATTAAATTTTTGCTCAATTGCAGGAATAAACCCCATAGATGACAAATAAATTGCAGCTGTGCCATGAATCTCCAGAATATTTCTAATTCCTTGCGCTGCCATTTCTACTACAAAATCTAATTCTGACTTTGAAAAAACCTCAAAAAGAGAAGCACATAACTTTGATACACCATAACTCTCAACTTGAGCAGGTGTAGCGGACATTATCGAGGCTGAAATGAATTGCAAAGAGTCTATGAGCAAACCAATGTCCTCCGATATCAGCTGCTCAAGATTCGAATCCATCAACTCATTACTAAATGAAAAATCAGTCTCCATTAGTAAATTTTATAAATTATTCAAATCTTCATCAAATTTTAACCTTTTGTGTCCTTGTTAGTGCTAATGACAAGTTGAAAATGGTTTAATGTGTGTGCTATTGATGATTGTTTTGATTTAATAGATTATATAACTTGATTGTTGTTTTTTTCTAAAATGCTTACAAAATTGTTTTTTTGTTTCATTAAACATCTTGATGGATCTTGAGATTTTTTTGTGATAATAGGTAACTGAATCATAGAAAGCAATTGATTCATAGTGAAAAATTAAATTTGATAAATGGAAACAATGAGAAAATCGGATTGATTGTAATGAATTATGTATGACTGTTCAATGACACTTGATTGAAAAAAGTAACAAAATTCCTTTATAAAGCGAAATATTTCATACAAATCCCTTTATTATATACCATGGTGCCAAATTGTGGATATACAAATGATTCTCCAAAAACTTTTTCTTCCGTTTATTAATGAATGTTGTTAACAAATGGAGAAAAAAGGCCTTTGATCTATCGTCAGAATTAATAGATCATGAAACAAGTTTTAGCGATAAAATCGGAGTGATTAATAGGATTATTGATGAAATAGAAAACTCGTTGGCTAAATCCAAAGTTATGTATCGTGAAGCAAATTTAGCGAAACAACAAATTGAGGATGAAAACACAATGATAAAATCTAGGATTGCTATTGGTGAAAAACATTTAAATGAGTATTCTCAAGAAAAAAGGACTGCATTTACTATTTTGCAAGAAATTACCAATACAATGATGATGCGAGATGCTTTAAATTTTGAAATACCATTATTACCAATACAAAGGGTTATAAACTGCATTTCATCTATAAAACAAGTTCATATTCCAGTATCCAGTGTTTTTTTGAATGAAGAAGAGAACTCTCTTTCTGTAGTAATTAAAGAACTATCTTCAAAAAAGTCAAAAATGTTAGAAATTCAAGCCGAAATATCTGTATATTCAAAACTTGAAAATGCAATGAAATCTTATTGCACTCTATTATCTAAATGGAAAGAAATTGAAAAAAACAACTTACAAATCAGTGATAATAAGTCTGGAGAACAAGAATTAAGGAAAAAATATCTATCTCTTCAAAAACAGAATCGTTTTTCTTTGGCTCAAGAAGAAGAAAAATTGAAGAAAATATATGAGATGAAGCAATCAAAACTAGAGGATTTGTCAAAAAGGCATTTGAAGTTTGAAGAAATGATACAAATATTGAAGCAAAGCCCCGAAGAAAAGCTATCATCTGCTCAAAGTGCAATTGATGAAATGAAGAAGCAATTGATGGATCAAAGAATGGAAATTGAAAAGAGAAAGGAAAATATTAAGGAATTGAAATCTAGAGTTGTAATAGAACTCCCACAAAACAGAGAGAAAAAGTCTACCAATCCAGAAATTGACAACATAGGTACTGTAAATGTTGTTAAAACCCTGAATGATCTCAGAGCTAAAGCTTTAAAACTCTGCAAAACAGAGAAAAAAAATGATTAACAAATTGTTTATAAAGAATTAATAGTCATTTCGTTTTGATTAATAAGATTCTTTGATTGTGCGGTGGCGTGTAATTCAATAACAAATTCGATGGCTAAAACAATCTTTTGATAAAAAACCTCCTCCTCGTTGGAAGGCTGGATAGAATTCAATTCTCTATCATAAGCTTGATCAATTAATGAAACAATACCAACTTTTGATCCAAGTCTTCTGGTTATTGTACAACAGAGGCTCTGCATTTTGTTAAAAAGACCACTCTCGCAGTCTGATGAAAGCATATAAAAAGTAGCTGCTTGTCCCCATGATGAAGCTAAAATAATGAAAAACTCAGTAAGGGCCATATTAACTTCAATAGAATTATCTAAATAATTATCTAACAAACTATACATTCTTTGAAGAATTTCAGTAACTCTTAAAGTAAGTGAATGAGGTCTGGCTTGAGATTTAGTTAATGAGGTGGATACTCGTATTCTTGCATCTGTAAGATGGCCATTCATTCCAGATCTTAACATCCATTCAGCATTTAAGAGTCCCATGTAATCTAATGAAACCTTTATATTCTTGGGATGATCTCCAAAATCGGCTTCAGAATGATCTAGAACAAGTGTGCAGGCTCGGATGGCAAGTTGTATCAGATCATTATTTTTGGAATCTAAATATTTCGGGATTTGTGACTCTAAAAAGACTATAACAGGAGCTAATAAACTAGGATGGTCAAATGACACAAGTTGATACATTGCATTTCTAAGAATAGTAATATCACTATGATTTTGGAACAATGAATCACTCAAACACAACTGATATGCTTTTGAGAAACTCTCCAAAAAAACTTGCGGAGATATTCTCAAAGAAAGATTCAATGATAATAAAAATGAAACCTTATAACTATCAAATGATTTGGAAATGGTACAATCTCGAATAAACTCGATACAAATTGCAATGAAAGGAGAATAATTAACTAAAAATGATAATAAATCTGAGCATATGTTTGCTTTTGATAGAAAATGAACAATAAGCTCCCCCACAATTGTATATTTTGAAACAATCATTTGGATAATTTGGTGAATTAATGGCGCAGATGATTCCGATAGAACGAAAAGATGTATGTCATCCGGAAATTCAGTCAAGTGTTTTATCAATGATTCAATAAGAGAAGAAAAATTATCAGCATTTGATGGTGGAGCATTATCGATGAGTGTATTCAGTGGCTTTACAATTGCCGATTCTCTAAGAAGAAACGACAAAGGCTTCTTAGAAATTTCGGTAAAAAATACAAGAACATCATTAACATATCCCTTGTATTTTTCGCTCATTGTGATTCCAACTAATTTAGCCGGAATCTCCTTGCTAACCAATACCTTAACGAGATCTGTTGGATTTGTTGCACACATTTGCTTCATTGCATTCACTAAATCACCAAATAATTGTTTGGTTGAATCCTTGGAATTTCCTAGAATAGCTTTACATAATTCAGACCAGCACATTAAAATATCTTCTGACTTAACCTCTGTTGACATAAAACCAACAACTTTCGAAAAAAAAGCATTCATTAAAGAGTAGGATAAATACCCCTTTTGAATAACTGAGGTAGGTTTACACAATTATCCTTCTAATTTATAAAAATTAAGTGTTATTTAAGTATCACTAGCATAATACAATCCTAAAAACTATGTAGGAAGGTACAAAATATAATCTGGGATAAATTTGGTTGGAACATTTCAAAGTTATTTATTTGTAAAGAACAACGTTATTGTTTTCAATTCAGTATTTTCTTGTCACATATCATTCATAAACCCTGTTATTAGCCCAAATAAAATCGGGCCCTATCTTTTAAAGGAAGCAATAGGGTCCGGATCTTTTTCTAGTGTGCGTGTGGCTATACATATTCAAACCAAAACAGAATACGCGTGTAAAATTATTCCAAAAAAGCGTCTGGAGAATATGGTTGATAAATCTCGTTTTGAGCAAGAAATTAGGATTCATCAGAGAATTCATCACCCGAATATTGTTCAGTTGATAGATGTTTTCAAAGATTCTTTGAATTATTACATTATTCTTGAGCTTTGTACACAAGGAGAATTATTTTCTAGCATTCTTTGCCATAGGAAGCTCAGAGAAGATGAGGCTTCTCAGTATTTCAACCAGGTCCTATTAGCTGTGGCATATATTCATAATCTTGGAATAGCACATCGGGATTTGAAACCTGAAAATATTCTCATCAGTGATAATAGATTGATTAAGCTTTGTGATTTTGGCCTTTCTAAGCTTTTCGAAAGGAATGAAAGAACGACATCAACATCATGTGGGTCACCATGCTATGCATCACCCGAAGTGATTTCTGGTGGTAGTTATGATGCCTTTTTGAGCGATATATGGAGCTTAGGGGTGATATTATACTCAATGGTTACGGGGCAACTTCCATGGACAAAAAGGAATAGGTTGCAGTTATTTCACCAAATCCAAAAGGGAAAATACGTCATTCCAGCCTATGTATCACCTTTGTGTTCCAGCCTCATCACTAGCCTGATTAAAGTTAATCCAAGTAAAAGGATAACTTTACAAGCAGCCCTGAAGCATCCTTTTATTACTATGAACATACAAAACGAATCAATCGATTGGAAAGATTGCCGATATTTATCATTAAGAAAGATGGATCAGTTTTTTGAAAGGGAATACTCATTAGGAAGCGTTTTTTCTATTCATGAGTACATTAAAAATAGTAATGATTGCATAAAAATTCCAAAAATGAGAATCAGGAAAAGGTTTGTCTCTCAAGTTTTCGAGGATTCTCCTGAATCGAATGATTATAAGTTCAAAATAGATAGAATTGATCCGATTCTCGTCCAAAGTCGAAAACAGAGAAGAATACCCAAGATTTTTAAGCCCAATAAATTGTAATTTATTTTTATGATTAATTCTCTTGTCGTGGGTAAAACCAAAACCAACTGCTACATCATTACTGATTCGAATCAATGCGCTGTCATCGATCCAGGCGCGGAAGGCAATAGAATAGTTCAAACAATAAAGGATAAGTTTACTGGTAATTCCATCAAAGTTTTGTTAACGCATGGGCATGCTGATCACATTGGGGCTATTTCTAAAATTTTGGAATCATATCCAAAAACTGATATTTTTTCTGGTAGGGCAGAAAATCTTTTTCTATATGATCCATCAGTTAATTTGTCAAGGTTTATGGGTTTAAACATTGATTTCACATCAATTTCTTCCAACATTCATAATGTATGCACAGGGGATGAAATATCGGTCGGTAAATATCATTTAAGAGTTATAGAGACACCTGGTCACACACCAGGGAGTCTACTTTTTATTTTAGATGATGAGAAGATTGTATTCACAGGCGATACAATATTCAAAGGAAGTGTTGGACCAACGTCATTGCCTTTCGGAGATAAAAACAAACTCTTTAACTCAATCAAGGAAAGGATTCTCGTCTTACCCAATGATTACACTATATACCCTGGACATGGAGACCCTTCAACGATAGGAGCCGAAAAATCTTCTAATCCTTATCTTTTATCAATGACCAAAGAATCAGAATGAATTTCACTCTATTATTTTCTTCATTGCTATCGCTAAAGACGATTCGGTTTCGGCCAAAACGTTGGACATTTCTCTATCATGTATCAAATTTTTAATTTCGCTCATCATTTTGATTATTTGTTCATAGAGAAAGTTCAAATTTTTCGGAGCATATTCCAAGACATGTTTAGCATCAAACATTTTTTGGATATTACTTTGTGTGTTCTGCAAATTATTTTTTTGATTTGTTATATTAATTAGTACCGCCAGTTTAGAATTCAACTTCGTGGAAAAAAAACTTTTACATAAAAACCATTCAGGATTCTGGTATCCTATTGGAAAAATATAATTAAATGGAATTCCTTTCGAAATATAATCATTGATTTGGTTCTGTATAGAATTTCGATGAACTTCTATAAGATTCTGCTTAAAATTTGACCAATTCAAACATATTGAACCTAACATTTGATTTGTTGTTAAAGTTACCCTTTTCTGATAAGAATCTTCCAAATTTAAAAGGGTTAAATTCCAAAATTTTTGTATTCTCAGAATCTCTTGATCAGTTGAAAGGACTTCTTCCGTGATTATTTTTTGATGCTTCTCTCTAACTAATGTAATGCAAAAGCTGCATAAAGAGTTTTTTTCAATATTAACAAGATAGAATTCCTCCTTTTTATGAGGGAATTCAAATAGTATTTCAAGGCTTATACTACTCCTCTGGCCATAGCGTATCAAGTTTATTGTAGAGATTAATGATTCTTTATCGTCTTCAATACAATGATGGATCAAGAAATCTATAGATTGAATCTCACCAAGAATATCATCGGTGAATATGTTGTCATCGACAAAAACACAAACAACCTTCAAATTATCAGAAAGGATTGTCCATGATCCAAACATAATGCTTTCATGAACAGCGAAAACGTTTTGATCTACTTCAATACTGGTTGGCAATTTACTCAAATAACCAACTATTGAAGTGGTTGGGGATCGAAATCGATGTAAAAAATAGTTATGGAGTTTCCCTTTTTCATTCGGGAGAATAATTATTGTGTTAGTTTTTTGCATAGCTGAATTGAGGGTATTAGTATCAATAAATCGGGACAATGTAAAATTAGCATTTTCAAAACCAATACTACTTGGAAACCTATTCGTTAAAAAACTAAAATCACCAAGAAACATATATATGTTTTGTACAAAAGCAAATTGATAAATGGGATTGTGTTTGCTTAAAAGTCTACTGTCTAAATTATTTCCATTATTAAGAAAATGTCCATTTGCAGTTATTGGTTGGCTATTAATAGATATAATAACATTTATCATATTGTCTTCCTTACCGCAATAGTATTTAAGATCAATCTGAGCAGCTCTTTCGAGGGCAAACCGAAAAGAATCTGATAATCCAGCAATAACTTCAAATCTAGATAAAGTGTCTGAAATATGACAATCACTCAAATGAGAAAATATTGCACTTATAAAAAAGAATGTTATTGAGACTAAATCTTTTTCAACGCTTCTTATTACATGAAGTGAATTTTTTCGAATTGCTATTAGGAAATATCTTGTATCGCCAAAAAGTAATGAACCAATACCCATTCTCCATTCTTTCATTGTTAAAAACTGAGGAGATTCAAATGGCTTTTCTTTCATAGGTTTAATTATTGATTCTATCAAAGAATCCATATTATAAACTGTTGGATTCAAACAATAATGAACAACTTTTGTAGTGTTGGTTTGTGAAGCAAAATATAGACCATCCAAGTGAATTGCTTGGACAAATGTATCAAAAAAATCAGATATTTCAAAACCATCAGACAAGAAATTAGCATAAAGGTTTAAAAAAACAAGAAAAATTTGAGAGTATGAGTAATAGCCAGTGTCGAAATCATTACAACCCAAATACTTTAGACTCATATCAAATTCACCAATTTCTGATTTCATTTTCAATTCAACATTATCTCGGTATTTACATGTTACGTATACAGGAATCTGATCTTCACTTTCATCTATAGTTAAAACAACATCATCAACCGAGTATTCATAATCAAATGGAGTCTGTAAAACATTATTCATCCATTTCATCGATAAATCATAGCAATTACCAAAAGTAATAGTAAAAAAACGATGTAAAGCAATCTCTCCATTGTTCTTATTGATGTGAATCCGATTTAAAGTCTTATGATTAGTTTTCTCACATATTCTAATTTTATGAGATACACTATCATTAGTCAAGATCCGATCTGATTTGGTATGAAATATCATTATAACAATAAATATTAAAACTAAAATCGGAAATATTACCAAACTATGTTCATTTTTCATCGAATTCAACATAGACCTATAGTAAACCAACCTTTCTGCTAATACATAAGAATAATTATATTCTTTTGGACATTCTCGCTCTTTAATAACCAAATATTTATGGTTGCTAATGGGTCCAAAAACGATATTAACAGGTTCTTTGATAAATGCCCTCAGCAAAGAAAAATTAAAGTCATAACATGTTGCTATAGAAACAATATTAGAATAAATATCGCTCCTTTCACAAAGAATGATGGGGATGGAGTGTCTCAGTCTACAAAAGAAGGCAAAAATAATCATTTTGTTCGTATATATTGAAAGTTTTGACAGGTCAATTAAAGTTTGATAGGATTGATAGTTATTTTACAATTCAATTCTGCACAGAAAAAACCAATTTTATTTTATAACAATTCATATGATATCGACAGCTGCTTGTATTCTGACCATTAGGTTTGGGAGAACTTCTGATGGAAAAACATCGAATTCTTTATGAAACTCGACTAGTTTGGTTTTGAAACTAGTTTTTATAGAATTCAAAAATGATGGAAAATCATTTGCCAGAAGGGCTTCGAAAAGAATAAACAATGGAGGGGGAAGAGGTGTATCAAATATAAAGCCGGTAATTTTTGCAAACAAAGATGAAAAGAGAACACATCCAATAATTTGAGAATTTGTGGTAATAGGACAAGCTTTCATCCAGTAATACAAAAACTGAAATGCATGAACTGGGAGAGCTCCTTTAGATACTGATGCTGACCAAGCAGAAAAAACCTTGGGAAGTACCTCTTTCCAGTGAGTCTTAGTATTTGATATATTAATCCCGAATGAAATTGGAGAATTAATGTTTTTTTGAATGAATATCTCAAAAGCAGAATTTTGATATTCAATACATATATCTGTTTGAAACAGTTCCCATAATTCTTCTGTAGTTTGAACAGCTTGAATCCTATTAGAAAAATCATTGTTTGTGCCATCTGATAATTTTTTCTTCAAGTATGTTAATATTTTTGGTTGGAACACAACTAAATCAGAATACACTCCAGATTTCTGAATATAAAACACACATCTAGATCCTGGTATATGATGACGGTAGAACATAGGGTGCAGAGGATTGATTAATCTCAACCAGTTAACAATAATCGATACCATATCATTAAGAAACACCTCACCTTTGTTCATGCTATCAATGACTTCAATAAAGGATGAACCAATTAGTAAAACTGATCTCTTACTTGGCTCTCTTGGCGACATTAGCTTCCCATATAATTCGCTCATTTTGAATAAGTTCTGGATTTGCAACTTTTGTTGTTCAGAAAACCCTATAGCAAACCCCTCTGGATAGTCATCACTAATATGTGTTTCAGCAACACTGATCTCTTGATTCCCATATGTAGCCCAATAAGCCTGAACACTCCTTGGAATCCACATATCAATCGGTATTCTATTTACACTCTCTTTAAATGATTTAAATATTCCATCTCTCAGATATCGCATTGACGTTGCATCCCACGTTGAGCCATCAGGTACTGAAGGGATCATTGGCCCTGATAATAACTTAAGAACAAATACAATTGAAGATGAAGGATTAGGTGATAGAAGAATATCATGAAGAGAGTCTCTGATACGCCCTAAACAAAAAAAGAGTTTGGATCTAAAATAAAATGCATCTTTTTCTCCATTCATAATTGCGGAATCAAAAAATTGAATAGAATCATCATAGCGACAAGATTTCCACATTAATATAGCTTTGGATAAATATGAAGGTGTTCTGAGAAGAATTGCAGTATCAGACGCTGTTAGAGATATTTCAATATCATTTGAAATCAGGGCACTTTGTGATAATTGCGAAAAATACTCGCCGCTTTTTGGATTTAAAGAAGCCGCAAGACAGTAATTTGAGGTTGAATTACGAGGATCAAATAAATCTTCAAAATAACCTGCTCTCATAAAGTAGTTCTTATGATCTCTATTATCTTTTTCTAATAATTCGGTTACTTCATTAAGGGATTTAATAGCAGGTCTATAATGGTTGCGAAATGGGAAAAAAAAGCGAGTAAACTCTTCGGTATCTTTAATATCGGTTTGTAAAATGCGTTTTAGGGTGTTGCCGCTTCCGTTGCTAGGATATTCTGAAGATTGAATGCATTTATCATTGAGCAAAAAGTCCTCGAAATCATAGTCATTCATCCACTTTTTGCACGATTAAATAAACCCCCGTTGAGAATTGTCACCATAATGTCTAATAAGAAACTCAGGTTTCTCAGTTATCAGCAAAAAATATATAATGAATCATATGAGTTTTATAATTGCGAGGAAAAATTATGCTTAGTGAGATTCCCGAATCCGAATCATTATGACAATGAACACGATTATAGAGTGGCATTGTTTAACTGGCATTATTCCACGAAGAAAATGGTTAGTGATATTATAATACCTGTACCTGTGTCGTTTAATTTTCGTCTTTTGGGCAAACCTCGGATTCCGACAGCGCAAGAAAAGATTCCCAAATCTCAAAGTGAGAGAATTGCTGCCAAACAATTTGATGTGAAGAATACTCCTTTATATCCTGATAATCATCTAAGAATGCAATCAATGGTAATAGAGTGTGAGATCCCAGATCCAAGTCATTTTTTTCAAAAAACAGGGCCAAGAGGTCAGAATATCTCAATTATAAATCATTTTCGCCCAGGTGAGTATTGGACAAATCAATATGTTCCATTCAAACCATTAGTTAGTTTCTATCAAAACTATACAGATTACCAAGATTCGATGAGAAAGTGGTATGATATATCTAAACAGTGTATAATGCGAATTCCGAGTCCTCAAGAAATAGGAACAATTAATAAATTATTACAGCCTGATGATACCGAAGGGAAACTTAGTATATGGGAATGCGAATCACTCAAAGAAGAGATCACTTCGATTGATAATAGGTTTGTTAATCTTAAAGTGAATGCAGATAAAATGTTTATGATAAGTTGCTCCCTTTCAATGCTTAATAGAGGGAAAAATTTCCATAAAGTAATAGATAATAATGAGATTGCACTTGATCTAGATTCGGTGAATTCTATTCCAATCAGAGAACTTCTGAATCTCAAGAAAGATTATTTGAATAATCAAACTAAAGAGAAGGTTTTCAAACTTCGTAACAATAATCTTGTCACAAAAGTTCTTTATTCGGTGGGTGCATCAGTTGACTATCGTCTTTCTGTTTTCCGTGAATTGGATAATATCCTAAATATTGGTGGGTTCTTATCATTTGGAAATAGTTTGAAGAATAACATTCCTTTATACTATTCTTTTGCTTCTCTTGTATCGGAATTTTATCCTAATTCGTCATATATTGTATTTCCGATATCTCAATTAGATGATGAATCTGATGATCATTTATTACTAAATCACTCAAGATTAGTTTTGCTTGAGTATCATTATAATTATATACTCTTGAATTACTCGAAGCACAAATCGCAGAATTCTGAAGCATATGATTTTTTTAAGAATCGGCATGTACCATTAAACATGCAAGTATCCCAACTTCTGGGTTTTATGTCAAGTTCTTTGCTTAAATCAATGAAGAGAATCCTTAATGATAAAACTGCACCAGTAATATCTTTGATAATAAAATTGATATTGATGTCTGAATCACCAAATATTGAATCATTTATTTCCAATCCTGATGTACCATTTTTAGAGTATATTGTAAGTTTATATGCTGTTGCTCCCAATATATGTGAACAACTACTTAAATTCCTGTATTTCTCTCCGATATCATATAGTATAATATTTCCTCAACTGTTTCCTCTTTTTTCTCAGTTTTCCCAAAAAAAGATCCTTGATTGCAATGGATATGTTTTGTGGATTATTGGATTGTTTTTTACTATAAATCCCTTATTTATCAAAGCTCCCTGTTCTCATTTTGTTCCATTTTATATTACCCGCTTAATTCCTGATGATATGAGGCAAATTAATCTTATTACAATGGAAACCATTGAAACACTATGTACATTTTTTAAAAGATCATCCATTTCTAAAAAATTTGCAAGCTCTCCTAATGCAATTGAGGATGAAGTTGTAGCAAATGAGGCTATCAAATACTTACTCCCATCATTGCAATTTATTCAAGGGAAACAATGTATTAATGCTTTCATAATTTCGATGAAAGAATTATTGTCATTGCATTATACTAATGAAACCAAAAATCCAATTTCTTTCTCCCCTGACTTGTTTATTAAATTTTTGTCTCATGAAGATGAAAAGGTATCACAAAATGCATGGAAGTTTTATGTTTTGGTTATTGGAAAGTTTCGGAATATGCGAAATGTATTGTTTAGCAATAGAGATTTTATCGAATCAACACACAGACCCCAAATATCTAGCATTATCTATATTCTGAAGCTCATGATTAAATTATTATCCAATACATATAAAATCAACGAGATTACAATAGGATATTTGCTCAATGCTCAATCCCCTGGAATAGAGTATTCCGAACTGAAAAAATTTTCTCAGAATTTCGACGTTAAAGCAGAAGGTTACCTTCGAACCTTAGTAGCCCATCAATCAAAGTCTTCAATTTCAAAGCACTTCTATTATGTTCAAATGTTCCAAGCCATTCTCTCATCAAGAAAAGAAAAAAAGAAATAGTATTTGTTTGAATCTTTTATAATATTAAGCAGCATCCACCATCTGTTTTAATTTCTTTCTCCTCCTCTTTTTTAAAATACTTCGGAAATTCTTCATATGCTGAGTCCTTTGGATCGCATTCCTTGTTTTTGAAGATCATTGAAAATGCTGGATAATCAAGGGTAGTTATTGGATATCCAATCTTCTTTTCTATCCTATTAAGCATTTCTTCTTCCGAAACAGGCTTTCCTAAAAGAGTTTTCATCCTTCGGCATTCATTTCTGTTTACGACACCATCTCTGTCTCTATCTAACAATCTGAAGAACAATTTCATTGTGAAATCTGGTATATGGCCCGCTAACCCATGTATCAAATATTCTGCAAGGCTCTTTTCAATGTATCCAACTCGATCCAAATCCAATCCTTCCCAAATTATTTTGCACAATGACTCTGTATAATACTTAACTTTAATAATATCAACAGCGGTGACTTTTTTATTCCCAAAGTCATCAGATTCCTCATCTCTTTCATCTTCTGGTCTTGCATTTGGTATAAACATATTCAGAAACCTTTGGATATTGTCTCGAGTTAGCTTACCTGATCCAGAAGGATCACATGCATCAAAAAATTCTTCAAATTGATCAACATTCCGTATTCCCATTTTGCTTTTTCAGAAACAAAAATTCTGTAAGATAGTTAGAAGTGGTTGAACTGAAAATTTCAATGATTAATATTCGTTACAGTTAGAAATCGTTGACTCTGTTCTACAGTTTAACTCCAGACAGAGCAAGTCAAATTATATGGAGGAGTCTTTTTTAGAGGGTCTTCGGACATTGGAGAGACAGTCATTTGTCCGATATGTTACAGTTGTAGATAAAAATGGGTATTCTATTGCTGCTAGTGGCGAGGCCACAAAACCGATTGCTTCTTACGTTCGAGAAGTTGCGAATTGTGCAGAATCACTGTTTTCCGATAATAGTGACATTAAAATTGTAATAGAAGGGGCTCACAAGTCCGTTTCGATTGGGAAACAAGAAAAAGTGTTAGTTGGTGTTCAGATTAATAAAGATTTGTTTTAGTTGCTAAAGAGTCCCATTTTCAACAGCAATCTCCTGGATTCGACATATTTGATGGCCATGCGTGATTGTTGGAAGTCGTTTGTTTGTATTATATACTGTTGCTTTTTGATCTGAATCATTACCTTTTTGCCCTCAGCTTTGTAATCTGTGATAGAGGAATATGGATAACGCTTGGAAATTGACATGTCAGGCTTGCAAACATAAAGAGATTTTTGAGTAAAAGCAAATGAATTTGTTGATGGGTCATCATGGATTAAAATTTCTATTCTTTCTTTGAAAGTCCCTTCGGAAATGTCGCTATTCTGTATAACATATAGCAAAGCAGAGCTCTTTTGATTATAAACATCGATTTTCCTGTTGATTACTGCTCTGGCTTTGCGAATTGCATGATATACATCCGATTTGGATTCAGTTGCTTTTCTTGTACCCGCCACTATGCCAGTACCAGCATCAATAATCCCATTTAGTGGCTTTAAAACTACTCCTGATAAACCACCCATAACACCCTTGAAAAAACCAGGAACTCCTTCCTTTTTTGCTCCTTTAATTGGATCAGTTATGATGCCAGTTGTCATATCAATTAGAGAATTGCCTAATGATTTAAATCCAGAAATGAATGTCTCAGAAGCAGTTTGGTTCATCCCTATTCTTGTTTGTTCATATTGCTTGCCAGGGGTCTCAATTAAAAGTGCTCTAGTAAGCCTTGAAGCAGAAACAAAAACGTTTTCACCAACTCTAATTGGTGATCCAATAATGAGATCAGAAATTGGGGTGGATGGTTCTTCAATAGTCCTAACAACATTATCTGCAATCCCTCTAATATTAAAGAATATGTCCAAATTCAAAAGTAATTTTGATCCTCTAAACAATACTTGTTTGTATAATGGATCTAGTATATTTGCCTTAATATACTGTGGTGTTGACTCGAATCCTTGGAGAGTAAACCCTTCAATAACTAATGATGCACCAGAAATATTAGGAACAAATCTTAATTGATGTAAGGACATAGGGTATTGCATTGGTCTCCTAGTTTTCCTTTCAAAGCTAATGATAGCCACCATGTTATCTATCATAAAATTCTCAGAATTGAATATTGAAGGAGGAGAATAATCCTCATATTGTACAATACCAGACTTTGGTTTAGGTTTAATTTCACTCATTAATTCTGACACGATAAAAGCTATATCAGAAACAAATGCTCTATCAGCAAATACGTATATTGGATTAACTTGGAATTTAATGGACTTAAATGCTGTGAAGAAGGGGGCGTTTGTAATCATTTCGCAAGCAAACATGAATGATGGTTTATTTGCTTTTTCAAAAACCCTTATAACATTATCATATACTGATAAAGGATGTAAATCATCAAGTTGAATCGATTGAATACTAAACTTCATAGAATATAACTCTGGGGTTGATTCTAAAAGAAAAGACAGACCAGAAAAAGATAACATTGATACTTCAAATAAATGATCATCAATAAATGAAAAATACAACCCTGATATCATAATTCGTAAACCAAATTGAATTCTATTAAATAATGGAAGTCTTTCTTTGGAAACTATTATTGATTTCGTTCCCTTTTGAAGAATCCTATTCTCTATTACATAAACAGTCCCATCAATATCAGATACTACCTGCGGGATACCGATTGAGTGCGAATCCACACATATAGGCACTGATCCGATAAGTATCTCAATCTCATTATTTGAACTAAAAGGTTTACGAAAACCAAATGGAGAAGAGGATTGAGATGGGATAATAAAAGATGAATCCCTACACATAGATTGAAAAGCTACAATATAGAAATTCAGCAAATTAGAAATGACCAATGGTTGGCTTCTTGAAGCGGAATTGAATATGACAAACAATCCATAACTATTATACTCAGCATGAAGTTCAACAAGCTGAATCCCCTGTTTAGTGTTTAAGGCAATTGTTGTGTGAATAGGTGACTGTAAAAATACTTCTGTGGGGTTTTCAGAGTATTCACATTCGAAATAAACAAAAAAGCAAAAATCTGGATCACAATCAAAAACTTGTCTTTCAGAACCAGATTCTAAAATATATCTTTTCATTCTATTAATATTATTAGTTTGACTTTTTGGAGATATTGTTATTGGATACGGTAAAGAGTTTTTCAAATTGATACCAGCATAAAAAGAAACAACTCTAGATAATGGTGCTTCAGCCAAGGATGAAACTGTGTAATGAAGTGGACAGAACATTGAAGAATTGGATTCCGTGGATAATAGTATCATTTGATTATTATCAGGACCAATACATTCAATTGCTGTTGATGACTCTGATAAAACAAAGAATGGGATGACTTTCATTGATCGGCCTTCTTCTGAAAAGAAACAGAAATCGCTCCAGTATTCTTGTTTAGCTTCTTCTTGGTTTTTGATTAATGATACAATGGGTGTTCGAGAGGAATTCGTTACCAATATTGGATACATTGAATAATTAAATAATAATGCAGGGAAGAAGAAAGAAAACATAACCAATCCATTGTTTTCATCAAATTTCACCTCCAAAGCCATATGTATGACACGCCCATTTCCTTTCATCAAAGTAATTGGAATAAGAAGGCCATCTTGAACACCAATTTTCTCAAAAGAAGGGCAAGAATTAACACCGAAAGACTCAGGCCATGCCTTAATCATAAAAGCATCAGATTTTTTCAAAGGGAATGGGTACTTAGCTCCTGGTTCTATAATCCTGGTTTGTCCATTATTATAAATCTGAACATTCAATACTTCTGAAAGATGATTGACAAATATTGAATTAGGAGTTATCCTGATCTTAATAACAGATGTTTCCTCATCATTAATAGGAATAATAACATATGGTGAACCATTTTGTCTAATAAAAGGAATATTATTACCAATAATCTTGGAAATCGAGATGTCACTGAACAATAATTTATGATCTTCTGTTTCAATACGAAATGTCTCTGATGCAATAAGTTTAAGATTGAAAGGATATAGACTCATGGCTGGGATTAAAACAGGATATTGATTATTGTTTGAATCCCTTCCAAAGAAAATCATATTTGAAAGTGTTTCGTTTGAAACAAGGACAACTGATGATATTACAAGTGATCTGATGTTATGTTGGGACCTAACAAAACACAAAATACCTGTGGTAATAAAAACAGGGTATGAAATCTCATTAATCTTGAGGGTAATTATTCTTTGGTTAATCTCTATAGTTATAGTATCATTAGAATTTATTTCTTGGATCGTAACATCATGAGATGATAAACTAATACTTTTTTCATAAATCTTCAATAAAACACATTCAGAAGTCTCATTCGCAATGGTATACGTAAAAGAAGTCCGATTTTGAAGTGGATTCACAATATACTGTTTCACATCTTGAATAAATGAATTTATCTGTCGTAATGATGAATATGTGATATTTGTACATAAAGGTTTAGAAACAACAAAATCAACTGTGTCTGGTTGAAAAGAGTTCACGTCCTTTTTGTTATATTCAATTCTGATATCAGTAGGTTCCACAATAACATCCCATTGGTTTGTTTGGTCATTGAATATTTCTATTGAATTTGTTGGAATGTTTATATGATTTGAACTATTTGAATCATAATGGAAATCTAGGTAGTTCAATTTAAACTTAATAAATGGAGAACCCTTAGATATAACTCTTGAATTCCCAAAGAGTATATCGGTATTTATTTTCCCAATTTTGATATTTAATGATGTATTAATATTCTCATTATTTCGAGAATTACCATTATTATTTCTAGTTATACTTTGGGCTTCACTATTAAACTTGTTCAGCAACATTTGAGCTGCTCCAAAATCAAATGAACATAAAAAGATATTTGCTGGTGATGATATAATTTCGATCAATTGTGTTGGTTGATATTTCATAATCATCGAAATGAACTGAGATTCAAAGATGGAGGCTTGTTCAGATTTAAGAATTGACCTGTAAGATATGACTATGTTACTAATATTAATTGATGAATCATTGGGACTTTGTCGGAAATCCAAACAATAATGCATAATGTAATACTGCGTAACTGGGAAATCAATTGGGATCTCGATAACGCTCGATTCGATCATAAAAGATAGTTCGCTGCCTTTAGAATCCTTACTTTGAGTTGAGGAAGTATTAGAACTTAAAAATGGGCAAGATTTGAAAACTTCATATAAATCAGATCCAATTTTGGGACAAAGAGTTATAACTGGTGATTTCATCACTATCTCTGTATTATTGGGCCTCATAATAAACAATAAGGCCGAATAACCTTTATTTGAGCCATCAAGAAAACATAAATTTGATCCACTATTTGACGAATATGCTTTAATAGAGTCAATGATTAATTTATGACCTTCGCTATTCATTATGTATTGAAATCCATTCAACTCAATTTGATGTTTTAACCTGTTTTGAATTATAAAACTAGTTTGATTAATAGAAAGCTCAAAGCCCAGTGTCCATGAAAACATAGGTATTTGAGAGGATTTACCGATAAAGCTCTTCATTACTTGAAGCAAGTCATTAGCATTATTAATACTGTATTCATATGAACACATTGACAATGAAACACCAACATTAATAGAATTCAAATAAAATGTATTTGGATATTGAAACCTGTCCATTAGACTTTTTTCGTATATTGGATTTATCTCTGGTACAGTGTTTGTGCATACCATTTCAATCTTTAATCTCATATTCATAATATGAGAAAATTTCTCTTCTGATATGTAACTTCCGTTAACAACCAGCTCTGGGGAAAAAACCTCATAAATAAATGAATTCTCATTTGTTCTTAATTCAAAACCAGAGAAATTACATAATATGAAAGAAGGATTTGATATTAATTTTAGGGTCAATTCTGGAATTGAAACTAAATAATTGAAACATGGAAGTGTCAGAGGTCCACCTGTGGGTTTTGTTTTATCATATGGCATTAGTGATGCTAAATATGAGAAAAATCTGAGCATATACTTTTGGGAATAAACTATATTCAGAGAATTAGAATTAACACTAATAGATTTATCATACATTTCAACAAAAACTTCATGATTGTCATTAAGAGTGTTAATAAACTCATGATCATCAGCCAAATCATTTGAATTGAATTTGGGAGCTGTTATTCTACAAATAATCTTAGAAGGTAGCTTATCTTTTGCTTCATAGCTTATTAGCATTTTTGTTGTATTAAGCACAAAGAATTCAGAATTTTCAGAATAAAACTTAAAAACAGTTTTCATAAAAGCAATTGTGAAAAGAAAATGAAAGTTTTTTCTATCATTATTGTCAATAATGACATTGTTTTTTGAGTAAGATAGTGATTTTGCTAGATTCTGTGGCATAAAAATCTGATAAATCCATTGAAGATCTGAGTCGCTAATGAAAAACTCACTATTATCTGCAAAAAGAATATCAAAAGAATCCCCAATGCAAATTTTGGTGTCAGAATCTGCCGATACCATTAAAAAGTCATCTGTTGAGGTCTGCTTTGAGCATTTTATAGTTTTTATTGATATCATTTGAGTCAATAAAGTATTAAATGTAAACCCATTGATGCTTAAAAGCAAGCTTCTTTGATCATCAACTATTTTGATATTAAAACTATCTAATTGATAAACAATTACAAGTTTTTCCGATTGTAATGGAATTCCATCTAGTTCTTTCTTGTTCGCCTGTGGAAACACTGAGTTATAATAATTCAAATAGTAATCTTTCAGTTCAAACAATAATCGATAATCAGATAAAAATAGTGACATTGAAAGATCTTTCATTGTCATATCAAGTCGTTTTTCATGTAATAGACAAAGCTTTAAATCTACACCAAATGGATCAACAATTCTATTACCACTTAACTTTGCACAAAAACCATCTATGATTATTCGCGCATCATGATTAATGCTACTAATTAGATATTCTAACTTAAATGAGGACAAATAAAACGTGACATCTAATGATGATGAATCAATTCTATCAACAATCGAACGAAGCTTTGGCTTGGAAATAATAAGAGTTAGTGTTAATTCATATTCATTGACATATGGTTTGATAATTTTTGATGTTTCATAAAGAGAAATGCTTTCGGAGGTTTCCTTGACTGGTGCCCTTTCTTTATGGGGAAATGAGAAATAATCAATAATCCGATTAATCGAAACTAGATCGATCGTGATTTCGGGCTGTAAAATTGAAACGGAGACGGTAGAATTTTTATTCTCTGATGATAATGCTATGTCTATAGCATTTGAAATTCTATCACCAACAGAAAAAAAAACTATACTATTTGAGTGTTGAAGAATCTCCATAAATTGCATAGAAAATCCACTTCGAAAACCAATAGAATTAAATAATAGATCCGATTTCATATTCTGAATCATGAAATGATAGTCTATTGATCCACAATCGTTTAAAATATTTAATCTTAACAACCTGAAAAATAATGACAGCGAAACACCACCTAAAGTTTTATCAGATACGGGTATAGCTTTATGTGAGGAACTACTTTTTGTTATAATGTTAGGTTGATCACCACCTTTATTCTTAGTACTAAAAACCTCAGGTACTGAAAGAAATGTATGATAATGATGCTTTTTCATTGAAAGAATCACAGAATCCATATCTAATGAAAGTACCATATTTTCCATTGAAATCATTGGGATAAATAGATAAGCTAAATCCATTCTTGTGGAAAATGGACTCAATACCATATCTTCACCAATTTTCAAACAAATATTGGTAATTGATAGTAAATATCGATCATAAAATGTTTGCCTGTCATTTCGGTTTGGAGAATCAGTTTTCACAGAAACAATATCCAGAGATCCAAGCTCAGTAATGATTCTGGGTGAACTTGGTATAATAATTTTCGGAGAATCCATATGAATTCTAACATTAAGCAACCTTTTTGATTCGATAAAATGCTCGATTTCAAGCATTGTTGAATCTCTTTTCTCCTTTGTTGGTATTCCATTATCAATAACTTGCATTTGAAAATCGTTTTTAAAAAACTGTTGACAATTCTCAATAAAATGTGGATCAACTTGAATCATTGGGGATGTTATGTTTAAATGAATACTCCCTTCATTTTTTTTATAATTAATATCGACGTTTCCAGATATACATGATTTATCTTGTGAAGGTAACATCGTCAAAATATTGATTTGATTAGTATTCTCATGAGAAATGATCCTAATATTATTCAAACCAAGAGAATAATTTGATGAAGACTCGAATAGTGCTACAGAAGCCATTAGGTTATCAATAATCATTGATGATATCGGCGATTGAGCAGAGTCTTTCATTGTTGTTGACAGTGATGTTATTTCAAGATTGATCTTTAAAGAACTCAGATCATATTTATTTTGCTGATCAACAATCATATTCTTCATAGCTTGAACATCTACAGATAATTCTGTTACCTTTTTATTCATAATATGTGATCTATGAGCATAACTAGCCAGTGATAGAAAAACGTCATTTCCAAAATCAACACAATACTGATCAATTTCTTTCTGATACTTCTCTCTTGAAGGAGATAGTATTATCTCTGTGAGTCTTCCGACTTTAAGTTTCCTATTCTTTAAAAACAATAATGCTCGTTTGATTTTAAAGGAAAATGGATATTTCTTCTTTTGGGCGCAATTATTTGCATAGTTCCACCAAACAGCACTGGATCTAACAGATCTAGGAATCCTATCAGGCCTTCCAAGAGGAGCAAAATATAAAACCCTATTCAATTTCTTTTTCTCTTCGCTGAAGCGGAGAAATCCCCTATATTGCAATGAAGATATAGAAAAAAATATTCCAGGACTTTTCATTGTAACTCTATTCTTTCCTTGGGTGGATGGATTTAAAAAATGTTCTAAAACACAAGAGAATGAAAAATCATGCAATATGAATTGGTGATTGAATGACATTTGATTTAACATTTTGGTTTTGAAATCAGAAACTATTTCAGCCTCTTTTACAGGTTCACATAAAATTGGTATATTTTCAGAATCCATATCCATATAAATTGATAATCCATTTATAGAAAGTTCTTTTCGAATTACCCCAACATCTGTTTTGGATTTGTCTTTATTAGCAAAAAAACTGATCAGTGGAATCATAACACCAAAAGCCACATTTTTGCCATCTTGTTGGAACTCTATTCTAATATGAATATTCTGAAGTTTCCCTTCAAGCTTTTCAAGCAAAGATGTCACTGTTCTTCCAACAAACCCTTCTTTTTGTACATTCTCTTTGGCGCAAATAGCATCAAGTTCACTAATACCTTGAGTTGAAGCAAATGTTTCGGTTTCGATTGTGACATCACTTCGAACTGTTCCGATTATGAATACATCTGATAAATTGAATTTTGTATCATCAAAATTAATAATATGAGGGATTTGGACTTCAATTTTCCCAATAATTCCCTTTCTAACCTCAAATGGAATCTGGTGTGAGATTAATGCTGATGATTTGATGGAAATGTCAGTTAAATTCAAACTACCGGTTTTAAATGCAAATTTCACTTTGTTTTTATCTATCTTATCAATGTATTGTTCTAAAAAATATGATAATAATGAGGAAGCAATGGGTTCAACAACAAAGCTCATTTTTTGTAAATGACAAAATAAACACTCTCTACTTAATGAAGAATCCTTTCGTTAGATTCATTGATAAATGTTCATGTTAATAATTAGGCATGATTTTTTGGTGGCTGTTTGAATGTTTTTGTGACTATATTTTGCTTACTCTAACGATTTCGATTTTGGAAAATATATAGACCAATTTTATTAGAATCAACCCACCATGAAAAATAATAAATAAAATTACCTAACATTATATTGTTTACGATTGTTGTAGTGATTAATTGGCTTCATTTATTGAACCCATATTTAATCAAAAAACGATTATTTCTTTTTGTAATCAGTCGAAGCAATTACCTTCTCAGTTTGTTATGATATTTTGGACGGGATAATTCTTACTCAATGGATGAATATTCTTTATGGATATATAACAGCCATTTTTTTAAACAATCTATCCATTCATTAATGATTTCAATAATCTTCAAAATGACATGGGTTCATTGGATCATAAGCTAATAATGATTTCAAAGTTTGGGGTCTTTAATAAATGAAATAAAATCATGTTGATCCCATGAAAACGAAAAATTAGTAATATTTGCAAAAAAATGGGAGTATGAAACAACAAACAATCAATTTTTCACCTATTTAGTTATTTCCTTTCAACATTGATTTATATAAACTATAATGTAGGTAAATCATGATAAATAATCAAGCAATACTATATAGATTATCAAAAAAAAATTGTGTTATAAATCATAATCTAAAAATTCTTTTTTAATGATCAAATCCAATTAAATACTGATATTCCATCTTCTTCATCTCGTATCATCGCAAATTTGATTTATCATTAAGAATAATGATCAATTCTTTATGTCTAAACAACATTAAACCCTATAAAAATCAAATTATTTATTGCTGGAAATATGAACTCAAACATAATATCCTAACAAAATTTGTTCTATTTCATTTACCAGGATGATTATAGTTCATGTTCAATTTAATTCAATCATCCTTGTATTCTAATAGAATTTAACCTTTGTTTCCCAATAAAAAAACCTGGATTACGGCTATGTCAGATTAAATGAATGATTTTGAAAAGCCTCTAGAGAATGTTGATGTGAGTAATTTTCAAGAAGAAGACGTTGTATTAGTATCTGATTATCCTATATCCGATTTTTGTGGAATTTATGCTTTATTGCCAATTGCGTTGTTTTTATTGACTTTGGTCTTGGCTTTTGTTTATCCATCGTCTGTACAGACAATAAATCAATCGGAAAAGGTGTTGGGAGGTGATGGAATTGATGGAATAGGTTTTTCTAGCCATATTTCTAATTTGACTCCATTCAGTAGGTTTTTGCGGGTATTCTTTAGATTTGATAGTGTCACTGATTTGAAAGAAGTTTTTATAAATGGCACTACATCTATAGTCTCTATTTGTAATGAGCAAGTTCAGACAAAGAGAATGCTTCAAATGCCAAAATTAAAACTACCTGTTTCTAGATATAACTGGTCTACAAATTTGATTGAGATATACCGTAGTAATCTTATAACTTTTGATTCCATTAATATATCGATTCTTTTTAACTCTATTCCTGCCAATAATTCCTTAATTACTATTATCTGGGAAACATGTGATCCAACAGTTGTTTTTATTGATGCAGGAATAAGATTAGCTTTAATTTCATATTTTCTGATCCAATTTATTAGCAATGGTTTGCTAATGATTAAGGGAGCAAAAATGCTTGTGAGTCAGAGATTGACATATGGCCTATTTTTATTTGGGATATTGTATATCGATCCTTTTTCAATTATTAACCTAATATTACCTTCAGAGTTCAATCTCAAGTATAGTTTAATTTGTAAGAATTGTTTCTATTCATTCTTCACATTTTTTGTTTTTACAACTCTTTCTACAATTAGTACAAAAACATTTCAATCCAGCAAAAGATATTACTTTGGAATCATAATATCCGTTTTATTATTTATATTCTTTGTTTTTGGAGAAATGAACAATGAGATTATTATTGAAGGACTGTTTTCCAGTCAAGAAATTCATCAAAAGAGCCCCCAACTTTTGAAATTGATCATGTACACAGTTGTTTTAATAACAATACTGATTTTTATATTTTTGGGTTATAAGGATTCACAATCTTTAGAAAGTTCTAGTTCTAATAACGAAGTCAAAATAGATCGCCTGATATATAGTTTCTGGAGCACTGTTCCATTATATATTGCTTATGGATACTACTACTATTTAAGAGATTACAAAAGGTCAATCCAGAACACGTTTTTTGAAATCATTATACCAAAAATATTAGTGGCTATGTTTTTATTTATTACAGATCATGGACAATTTGTTGTTACTGAAAAAGAACAATATTTAAACCAGTTTAGTTACAATTTACCAGATGGAGATTCTATTGATAATCCAATTGGAATTGACGAAGATCCAGATCAAATGAAAGCAATGATTATTGATGAATAAATCACATATTGTTAATTCTAATGAGTTTTTCAATGTTAAACAGCCACAGCCGATAGTCAATTGTGGATAAGAGCTTATTAAACACGAGATTCAGATCTTTGTTATTCTCATTGGAAGCTATCCGCCCCACGATTAAAATAATTGACGATGCTATTGATGACACAATAAATTTCTCAGGATCGCGTGATCTAATCAATGCTGACAAGAGATGCATAGAATCTTCACTTGCCCTATTCTCAATGAAAAGAGATTGGATACCTATATTCATGCCTTTAAAGCTTTTTAAGCCAATTCTCATTAAGAAATCATATGTAGAAGCTGAGTTATTAGAAATTAGTGACAGTGATTTAGAGAATATGATTTCATCAGTAGGGTATATATAGTCAGGGTTCTTTTGAATTACGAACTTTTTAAGAAAACTTATCACAGAGTAGAATACTAATGTGCTTACCTGATCATGAGGTTGATCCGACAAAATCGGTGTATTGAGAAAATCATCATGATTTGCTGGATTTGCAATTGCTTCAAAAAACAGGATGGTAATTGAAAGAAAACATGGATTATAAGTAATCTTATGGAAAAAATATGAGGAAACATTCATCAAGACACAAAAAACGATATTGTTTGTTGTTGGGCTGAAAAACGAACTTTTGAGTAGATGATTCTCAAGATCATAAACATATTTTCGAAAAGAAGCAAAATGGTTCCATTGTTCTTCAAAAACCAAAGTCCATTGATTCTTAATGTTTAGATAATCAGATACCGTAAAATTACAATCTTGGGTTAGAATTTGCATGTATTGCTCCTTTGATAACCTGGAAGATGAGAAGGATATACAGTCCGAATTAATATCTGAACAATCCACCAAACTAAAATCACGAGTAAATTCCTTTTCTATAATATTAGTGTCTTCATATTTCATCTTACCACTAGGAATCCTATCAACAACTTTAGATTTAACGTTGGAATAAGCTTTCCCTAAAAAACCTGATATACTATTTGTTACTTTTGGTATAAATTGTTCATCTTTAGATTTATGAGTGAAGGTAATTCCCTTAACTGATCCTGAATCAACACTATATACACAAAAATTTCGAATAACTTCGAGAAAATCAGATAAATCACTGTCGCATCCAAAATAAACACTTCTTTCAATCGATTCACCCCGGAAAAAACAATGAAGTGGATTTTTTGAATCAAACTCAAAACTGGTGAAAATGCTAAACTTATCTCTAAGCAAATATTCACCAGATTTGGAATAATAATCTATATAAAGCCTGTTTTTGCTACTTTCACAACGCATGATGGCGGATATTTCTCCAAGGAGAATCTCAAACTCCATTTTATTCATTAATAATTAAAACTTTATTAGCACTTACACCCTTCCTTTTTAATCTCCGGATCAGAAGACAGCTCCACATCTTCAACTACAGGTTGAGTAAGCTGAATTTCATTAGATACAACTCCTCTATAAATCAAACGTGAGATAGTAATGAAGCATTCGGCAACGTTTACACCATCTTTAGCTGATGATTCAATATATAAAAGATCATTTGAAGAAGCAAATTGTTGAGCCTCATCGGTTGTGACATCTCTCCCACTAATCAGGTCAGATTTATTGCCTACTAGAATTATTTTAGCTTTGGGATGGCAATATTGCCGAACATCCTTAAGCCAAGTAGATATGGAAGCAAAAGACGAATGATCACTCAGAGAAAACACCAGAAGAACACCAATTGCGTTTCTATAATAAGCTTTGCCAACAGATCGGTATTTTTCTTGACCAGCAGTATCCCAAATTTGAAGTTTAACCTGATTTCCATCAATATCAAGCATATGAGTCATAAACTCAACACCGATTGTGGTTTCAGGATCATCAATAAAATCATTACGGCACAACCTTCTTACCATTGATGTTTTCCCAACATTCCCATTCCCTGTAAGCAAAAATTTAAACGTAAATCTACTCTGGTTTATGATACCCTTTCTCTGCATTAAGTAAATCTATCAATTTGTTATTTATTATATGTAAGTGCAGCAAGATAGTCATCCATTGGGAGAGCATCTATGCCTTCAAGAAATTGACAGGCTCCAGGATGGGTTAATAATCTAGCACATATTTCTCTCCTTAATGGGAAGTTACCCCATCCATTTCTAAGGTGGGATGCAATTTTCTGAATATCTAAATTGGAAAAATCATCCTGTATCATCTTCTTCAATGAAACCATCATGAATACATCAACAAACATTTTTCCTTGAAAGCTATGAATCGATAATTTTTCTGACCATTCAAGTGCCTTTAGATCCTGAATCCCCAAATATGACATCAAAGGGATATAATGAGAGAATAGAGAATCGTGAGCCAAATCAATAGCTTCAGCTTTCAGCGCCAAATCTATAGCTTTGGCAATATGCTCAAGCCTTGCCTCATTTTTTGGAAGAAGATATGAGAAATACATAAGCTTTTTCGATTTAGAGTAATACACCTTTTTCTCTTCAAAACCGAATGATTTGGTTAATACGCTTTCGTTAAATGAAAGAAGTATGGAATCCGAACAATGAGAATCAATAACATATGAACACTCATCAATAAGTCCAAATTGATAATACGCTCCTGCTGAATATCCCCATAAATCAACAGCAAACAGTTGGGAAGAAAGGAGATTAAGCACAAACCTAATTTCCATATTTGATAATGCTTTGCTAATAAGCGCCGAAAACACTACTGTGAAAAAGAGTGAATCTATCGGTGGAATAGATGAAGAAATCGAAGAAATTGACACATCAGAAGATGCAAAGTAACGTAAAAGCAAGAAAATCGGATCAGATTTCTTGGATAATCCATCATATTTCCTTTTCCCAGTAAATAATAGAATTGCTGATTTCAAATCATTATTACCAACGCAATACCACATATATAATGCAAATGACAAGAGAGTATCGAGATCAATGGCCTCAATTTCATCAAAATTACCATTAATAAGCTCCCAGATAGCTTTGCCAGGAATATACAGGGTACCGAATTTATACACTGAGCTGCTTAAAAAACTCGGTACACTAATTGGCACATCTTTTGGAATCTTCCCACCTGATAAAACAAGTGGGATATATGGAGAAATACTTGCTCCTATAGAAAACACAGATTCATCATGTAAAAAGAGGGCTCGAATAAAGGGATCGCAATCAGTTGGGATTGTATCATTAATCGATTCTCTCAACCATTTAGATATTTCACTTTGAATAGTATCATCATCATTAGAACTCCATAATAGACTAAATAGAGTCCAAAAGTTTGCTTCAGAAGATCCTTGTTTAACATTCGAAATATCTCCTAGAAGCTTTTTAGCTGATGAATAAGTAATATCTTTAAGTAAAGGAATCAACTCAGCCATCTTTTGCAGGATGTTGTTTTCCATTCTTGGTTGAGATTTGATTTATTTACAAAAAGTGAAAGTAACATGCGTTAATATTTATGGATTGTTTTGTAGGAGAGGAGATTGGTGGATACTTAGTTGATAAACTCATTGGCAAGGGGGGCTTTGGATGCATATATTCGGTTTATGACAATGATTCTGGTATACAGTATGCCATGAAAACAGAGATAATTGTATGCAATAGGAGTACTTTGGCAAGGGAAATTGCTTTTCTAAAAACGCTACAAGGGTCTCCAATGTTTCCCAGGCTAATAAAAACAGGAGAGAACGACAAGGTTAGATATCTGGTAATGGAACTTCTGGGTAATTCAATTGCAAAAGTTAAAGAAAGGTTTCCAGGGAAAAAAATACCTTTTGAAACAAGTATAAGGGCTAGTATGTACATGTTAAAGTGCATTCAGCAGTTACATATGAGAGGAATTATTCATAGAGATATCAAACCAGGTAATTTCTTGATCAGAGGAGACAATAAGTATCCAATGGTTTTAATTGATTTTGGATTAGCATGTTTTTATGTAGATGTTGAATCCGGTGTTCATCTCCCAGCAAGGGATGATAGATCCTTTGCAGGAACTGCAGCATATGCTTCTCCACACTCTCTAATGGGCGAAGATATTTCAAGGAGAGATGATATCTACTCATGGTTTTTGTCCATGATCGAGATGATCAATGGAAAGCTTCCATGGGATTCCATCCCAAAAAACAATTTAGTTGATTTTCGAAACAAAATATCAAAAAAACAGTTATGTAATAAATTACCAGTTCAAATCAGAACCATATATGATATGATTGCTAAGTTAGAATTTGATGAAACACCTGATTATTCTGGGCTTATAGATGTTTTGTCATCAACTTTGCAATTATCAAATGCGTGTGAATCCAATCATCTTGTTTTGGATTTATTAGGAGAAAGTTACTCAAATCCAGACTATTCTTTACGAAAACATCCCAGTTTCACAAACCTCATTGAGGTATCATGTACAGATTCTAATAACTCTCAAAAGAACAAAAATGTTGAAATGAATTGTTCAAGGTGTAGAGTATCATAATTTTGTAGAAGGTGATGCAACAGTATTTTTTTTCGATTCTTTATATAAGGAAAAAAGTTCTTCTTCCCTCTTTTTCATAGCATCATATGCTTCCAGGTCTTCCTCAGTAATATGTTGGTTTTGTTCTAGGTTATCTGTTTGCCTTTTTTTCATGTCAATCTTTTCCAGGGCCCATCCTTGACCAGCCGAGTGATATTGTTGTTTGGTTTTTGTTCTTTTTTCCTTGTTCTGCTCCATATTACTTTTCACTATTGCTTTGATCCTGTTTTCGCGGATTTGATTATCAAGTGTCATTTGATACCTAACAGAATTGTTGAACTGTTGGACTTTTTGTTCATGTTCTTTTTCCATTTTTCTGGAATAAATAGGAATTCCTCTTTTATGATCTGCTCCAGTTGTTGGAATAAATGGTTTTGGATTCGGAGGCTTAAATGTTGTCGCTATAGATCCTTTCGATAAAACAATTGGTTGATCTAAGAGATTCCATGAAGATGGTTTAGAATGGGTTCGTAGTGATTCACTATTGATCACACTGAATGAATCATTAACTTTGGATACATTTCGAGATTTTGTCATTCTTGGGGAGTTCTTAGAAGTAGGCGGGCAGCTTTGTGTTCTTGAGTACACATCATAGCACCGTTCAATTGATGGCGGATCAAATTCTTTTAATTGTTCAAGCCTTGTTGGATCAACGGGTTTGATATCGAGTTTTGGAGCATTTCTCTCTTTTCCAAACACTCTTTTCTCAAAATCTGCTATTTCATCAAGAGCTGATTGGGCATCAACCAAAGTATCATACTTTTTTTTCTCTTCGCGGATTGATTCAATATCAGTTGTGTTTTTCTTGGTCGAAAAAGTCAAAGGATATGATATTATTTTTCTTTTCAAAATTTCGGGCTCAGGAGGGCTTCCAGGATAGTTGATTTCATGATAATTTGGAACAGTTTTCATTAACGATTTTATGCCACTTTTTGTAAATAATAACCATAGAGATCAAATAATGCGGTTCAATGGAAGAAATAAAATTGATCGTTGGATTTTCAATTTTTTCTTAACAGGCCTTTACATTATGGATATTGTTGATCTACACCCAGGCCAGTGTTTAGGTTCCTATTCTATTGTTAAAATGACAGGAAGAGGCGCTTTTTCTTCAGTGTTTCATGCTGTTCATCAGGAAACAAATATTAATGTTGCTCTCAAAGTCATTAATAAATCATGTTTTAATAGTGATTCAACACTAAAACTGATGGTTGAAAACGAAAGAAAAATCATGAAAATGCTTGATTTCCCATTTATTGCTGGTTTTTACGATTCTTTTGAAGAGGGAAACTATTTTTGTATTGTATTAGAATTTGCTGAGAACGGAAGTAGTTTAAGTTATGTTAATAAGTTTGGTCCTCTATCGGAGTCTCATTCTAGACATTTTTTTGTTCAATTAATTGTTTCAGTTAATTATTTGCATAATTCATTTGGCATTGCTCATCGGGATATTAAGGCAGAAAATATTCTTATTGATAGAAATCATAACATTAGGTTGATAGACTTCGGATTTTCTCATTTGATTAGCTCTGGAAAACCAATTATCAATGGACCATGTGGGTCACCAGCTTACGCATCCCCTGAAGTATTAAAAGGCCAACCTTTCAATCTGAGTTCTGATATTTGGAGTTGTGGAGTATATTTGTTTGCTATTACAACAGGACAACTTCCTTTTATTGATGAAAACATTCAGCGATTATTGCAAAAAGTTATTTTTACCGAACCTAAATATTCTCGGCCTTTAAGCAATGACCTGAAGGATTTAATATCTAGAATGTTGAAAAAGAATGCAACTCAAAGAATTACACTATCAGAAATTATGAATCATCCATGGTGCTCATATTATCCGCTCCGGAATGATATTATGGATAGTAACTTTGCATCTTCGTTTTCTATGTTGCCTATTGACAAAGAAGTATTTTCAAATATGCTAACTCAAAAAAATGAAAGCCAACTTACATATGAAATTGAAAATGGGTATATAAATAATGACACTGTTGTATATCGTGTTGTGAAGAGAAGTCTTATGATTGATGAAATTAGGTTTTTATCGGATTGCATTGGTTCAGAACCATTAAAAAATAATAATGAAGGTGATATTAAAACCACAATTGTAATACCACCAAAAGTTAATACACCACCAAAAACTAATACCCCACCTCCAGTTCCAATGAAAGAGAAATTGGAATCCCTCCCAAAGCCACCTAGTGTTAGGCAAAGATTGCCTTCATTTGATCCTGAGATTCCATTATCACCCATCACTATATCACAACGAACAAGATGTTCATCTGGGATATCTGGAACAAACTCTGCTCGTTCACCTGAAAGGCCTTCAATAATGCCTAACAATAAGCAATCCACACTTGTTCCTAACAACGAGCCATCACCTTCGCAAATCGCTAGACAACAGCAGTTACAGCGATTAATGGAAAGTAAGAGAGCAGCCCAAAAAAATCGTAAAAGATCAGGCTCTTTAGTCGATGAAATGAGACCTGGGAGTTCATCATAAAGTTCAGAAATCATTGGCACACAAACATATCACAATCTGCCAATGACAATGTCAGCATCATGGATTCTTGATATAATTATTAAGGATGGAGACTTTAGTTCTATACCCGAAGAGATAGATACTGCTATATGGTTTGTAATATCTGCAGATGGTCTTCAAAATCCATTTAGCACCGTTCAAACAACGATATCCAAAAACCCAGTCTGGAATTATCCATCTAGGCTTGTCCTTCATTTTCATGATATAACTCGTGCATATTTATACTTGACATTGTGTTCATATGAGTATAATGGACAAGGTGTTCAAGCAATTGCCCGTTCACGTGTTGGACTTAGATATTTACCCATAGGAAATCCAAAACAGTTTAGATTTCCATTGATGCATGCTAGAAATGCTGCCAATACAATAATGAGCCTTAGAGTTGTCGCAACCCTATCTTCATTTGCCCCACAAATGCAATTGATTCGAAATAGCCCTTTACCTCAAAGTGAAGGTGTATTTGGATCGAATGATTCTGGAAACCAGAAGAATGCTCCATTTTCTAATGAGTATTAGTAAATTGTTCTCTAGTTATCGTTAATGGGACTATTTGAAGTATTTCTCCAACAAGGCCAGGAAGCTGTAGAAAATGGAGGAGTATTTTATCACACATCATTTCCACTGAATGTTTCAATTACAGAGTTTCTTCAACTATTCGACCAAGTTATCTCAAATAAGGACTTCACAATTCTTACAGGCTTCTCTTATAGTATTGCCCCATATCTAATGAAAAATATTGATAATTTCCAGGAAATCGAGCTAAGCAATCTTTGGGTGAAATTGTCTTACATTTTGTATGATCTTCCATTTGAGGGAATTAATGGAGTAATCGAAGCATTACATTTTTTACATTGTAGATTTAATAACGTTCCCTTAACATTTTTACTATCTATTGTTGAAATGGCAAAAAACAAAGTTATATCTGTTCCATATGTTTTGTTTTCTATATATGAAGTGTGCCCATTGTCTTTTTATGAACAGAATAGAGTAATATTTCTCCCATTATTTATAGAACCATTGAAGAGGGATTGTATGAAGTACTTTCATTTCTTATGCCGTCTAATAGTAATGATGAAGTGCTCTTTTAAAGAAATTTTTGAAGTAGATTCTTTGCAATCAGTATTTTGGGAATCTATTATCTTCCTAGTATCAAATGGAAATCTGGTGTTACTATATAAAGATCTTCAATGCCTCAGATCTTGGATTCCAGAGTTCTTTGCAACAACCCCTAGTTTTGTTTTTTTGGTTGATAAAGTATTAGATTGCGACTTTATTGAAGAATCATTGGTTCATTTGAAAACTGCAATAGTATTATTGCCATTTTTAGATGAGTCCCGATTTGAAGTTGTGTTTCGATTATATATCGCATCTTTATCTCATATTTTGAGTCGAAACGAAGGTATGCACGAATCTTTCAAGATACTCAAATTGGGTTTGCCATATTATACTGAACATCAATTAAGCTTTTTATCTTTAATTTGTGAAAAAGAACTAGATTCTGTCAATTACCCATCTGCTTTATCAGTCTGGTCACTCTTTGAACCATTATTATTTGATGTTTTTCCAAGATCAACAGAGATATTGATTAAAAGAATTGTAGATGGGTTTCTTCAAGATTATCCACTGAAGATTCCATTGTATTTTTCTTTGTGCAACATAATAGAAGAAGCAATAGATGTAATTGATACGAACATTGATTTTTATTTCCCCATCATCCTTAGCGGAACTCTCTCTAATAATTATTTCATCAATAAGTATTCTTTCAAGATATTAGAAAAGTTGGTCAAGTTAGATTCAGTTTCAATCGTCGGAAAGATTGGAGAACTATTTTTTTATGTGGGCTCAATACAAAATCACGCAATTGCCCCATTTTTTAAGTTTATCAGCAGTTTATATAAAGACCAAGACAAAATCGATAATTCATTGATCGAAACGACGCATGCCTATGTCATTGATTTATTTTCAAATATGAAAATGGACTGGACTATACGCATCAACTCTTTGTCTTGTTTTCTTAATGCTTGTACATATAGGCATGATCTTTTAGAATGCTTTTGGGAAAAAGCAATTAAAACAATTGCTGATTGTTTAAATCAGAATAATGAGGCACTATATCCCCAAGTTTTTGATATGATTGACTTTTTTTGCCCTCATAGCGTACCATTATTTATTTACAATTTAGTACTGAAGGCGTATTTTAATGATCAAGCAGAAAAATCTGTTATTTTGAATGCTATTGCCTGCCTTTGTCTACATGATCCAGAGTTACCAATGCCCATAACTATTGAAGAATTGTCAAATATGTCATCTCTCCAAAGCAAAGCATTGTTTTTGTCAAAAATGTGTAATTATTTCCAAGTTGATCAAATGGTGGAATTCTTGGAAGGAATAGTTACTGAATTTAGAGTATCAACAAATATAATTTTTGTAAATAGTGTTTATAGGATCGCATCAAGCATTATTAAGAATTCTAACAAAATAGTTCCCGTGATTCAGGACATTATTAATACTTCATTTCAAAGCCGAACGGCTCTTTTAGATCATCAACCTTTGTATTATAAAAGCTCAAGTGTTATTGTCCTATATTCTCTATTGAATAAGCTCATAATCAAATTTCCAAGTCATTGTTTTAATTATGTAAGATGGATCGGGTATTATGTTCCATATATTTCCGCATCATCTTTACCTAAATTAATTAAGCCGCTGAGAAATGCATTGAGTTTTAACCTTGTGAACCGGGAATCTTGTAATGCTTATTATCAATGTTTGCTTTGTCGAGTTGCAGAATTACCCCAAAATTTTTATTATGTTTCATCAATAATGGACTTTTTGTTTGACATATGTGTTAAATATAGTTATTCTGATTTGAGTCATTTTCTATCTGTAATTGAAGATGAGTGGGAACAAAATTCCAAAGATAATGACTTTGTCTGTTATCTCTCTCCACTGGTGATTCAAATAACCATTTTATATAAAGGTTTGGAAGGGAAATCTGACATATTTTCGAGGATTGTTAAATGCATCATTTCCAACAAATACTCATTTGATCATGAAAAGATGGCATTATTATTCCTTGATTTATATCGTGTTCATCCAACCAAAGAATGTATTTCCAATAGTTCTTTTGAAGTTCTCAATTACTATATATCAAAACCATCTTTAGGTAGCAAAATAATACTTGAAATTGAATCTTTGTATAATAAACTCCAAATAGCGGGTTGCAACAAGTGAGCTATATATATATCCATTTGAAAATCCAAATAAAATATCTAGGATATTCTTTGAGATATTACTTTGGAAATATGTTTCATTCATCCAAATGTTATCAATGAATCCATTTTTTTGTGTTGATACAATTAATAATCTCATCAAATTTCATTAAAATATGATTGTCCGCCAAATGTTATTTAGTAGAATATCAACAAACTAAGAGAAAGTCCAATTGTACTGGTTATTGTATTAATTGTTAAAACTGACCCTAAGCTATTTGATTCGGCAATTAAACAATCTGATGGAGAAGGGGGTAAGCTTTGAGGAGGGGTTGGAGGAGGAAGAGGTGTAGCACATGGTGATACTCCTTGCTCAAATGGGGTTTCTGGAGGAATTGTTGTTGGGTCAGGGGTTGGTGTAATGCACATCGCAGTTCCAAAGTTCATTATAGCGAAAGTATTAGTGATTGTATAAATGTCCATCATTGTTACAGCACTTCCTGAGGTAATGGCAGCGGTGTGACTAATATAGCAATTATATACCGTCATTTGCCCAGCAAAAAGCGTATTCGCATTTTGCGAAAAAACCACATTATTAACATCTAGGTTTGAAGTGACTGTATAAATAATGGAAATAGTAGGGGATGTATTATTAATGACATTTGAAAATGTGAATGTATTAACACTTGAGCAAGTTTGTATAAATAAAACAGTTGAAGTCACCATGTAATTGTTACTTAAAGAAGTATAATTGATTGATAGCGAGTTTGCATTTTGAATATGAATTCCACCATAATCTCTGAGCCAGTTATTTGATGAATTTACGTTTCTCACTATAACCTGCCCATTATTCAAGTAAATTGGCGACCTTCTATAAGAGGGGGTGATAGGTGATGAGAATATTACTGATGTATACTGTATTATATTCTTTGAAGTCGACATTGATAGGGAATAAACAAATTGCCCGTAATACGAAGTCGAACCATCAGATCCACAATAGCAATCGGATGCACAAACCCTATTAACCACAGCTCCTCCTTTTGATGGGATCATGTAAACACCACCACCATGAAGCGTACACTTGCATTGATAGAATAGACAATCTTCAATCACACAGTTAGAATAATCTGTATCATGATATATAGCTCCACCATGACCAGAATAAACAGTTAAACTATTAAAAGAACAATCTTGAATATAAAACTGAGAGTTATAGTTATGATATCTTGATAAACAACTATGCGGAGGGAAGAAATCAGTATATGCAGAAACTATTACTAGGGCTACCTTCGAAAAAATTGCGACAACAAGCATTAAAAAAAATGTTCTTCAGAAAATATTTAATCGCCAGATTTTGTGAGTATCCTATTCAATTTTTGAATCATTTTATTGATTTTTCTAAGCTAAATCATCTTTTCTCAATTTTTATGAATAGATTCACAAAAATTGAAGATTTAATTTACACCTACAGTTCAAATAAAATACCACGAATCTAAAAATAATCCTAACAAAAGATATCAGAATAATTTAGAATATATAAAGGTATGATTTATTCTTGTAAAACTGGCACAGCTTCGCCTTTAAGGATTTTACCCCATCCAATGAGCCTCCATGTTTTTTCTACCTTTCTAGATATTGCAATTCTTTCACCAATCTTGGTACATACTGGTTCTCTTAATGTAAATACACAAAAGTTCTTTGATAAACCAACAACTTGGCCTCCTGTTGAAGTTGAACCAACGTTGAGTAATAAAACCTCTTTTTGTTTCAATGGTGTGATCTTTGTATCGTTTGGAGATTTGGCACCAACTACACCCAATAACATATGGAAAAGGGTGAAGGAAACAGATAATTGAATATAAACTGATGGTAATGTTCCTGGAGCACCTATTACTTGGCCAGCAAGTCTGTCAGCACGGCATAGTGATGGATCTAATGTTGTACCAACACCAATTAAACCACCAGGTAGGGCAAATTTAAGTGGGTTTTGTTCTGCCATCAATGTGAGAATCTTAGCCTTCCTTACTCGACACTTAGGTCCTTCAGGAGTATTTTCTAGTGTGCCAGGACGAATCTCAATTTCATCACCAATTCTTAAGCAGCCAGCAAGGATTGAACCACCAGCTACGCCACCTTCAAGCTTACGAACATCTGTTCCAGGATGGTTGACATCAAAAGATCTAATAACAATCATTCTAGGAGCAGCGGAGTAATCTCTAAGTGGAACTGGAATTGTTTCTACAATTCTCTGAACAGCCGCATCAATACCAAAACCAAGCTGAGCCGAAACAGGAATAATTGGAGAACCGCGGGCAGCTGTTGTGCTAGTATACTTAAGAATTGTACCATATTGCTCAAGAGCTTCCTCTTGACGAACAAGGTCAATCTTGTTTTGAAGAATAATTATATGCTTAAGATTCATAATTTCAACAGCAGCAAGGTGCTCAGATGTTTGAGGTTGAGGACATGGTTCATTTGCTGCTATCAACAACAAAGCAGCATCCATAACTGCAGTACCGTTAAGCATTGTAGCCATAAGAACATCGTGACCAGGACAATCAACAAAAGAAATATGCCTTGTTAAAACCATTGGGGTTTTGCAATAATTACAAAGCAACTCATTTACCATTTCAGAATTTCGCGATAAATAGCATTGGGGTGCAGGACAATTGGGGCATTTGTAGATTTTTGCATTAGCATACCCAAGACGAATAGTAATATTCCTCTCAAGTTCTTTCTTCCACCTAATCGTCGTAACTCCCGAAATAGCACGGACAACAGTAGATTTTCCGTGAGCAACGTGTCCAATAGTACCAATATTAATAGTCGATTGATTATTCATCACTTCTGGTGAAAGAGGATTTAGAGCTAGAACATCAACATCAGCCATGACCAAAATAAACCGCAAAATTCACATGTTTACAAGGATTTTTAAAATGTTTACTAATCGTCGTCTGAAGAAAACTGACCCGAAAAAAGTGATTCTTTGAGGTCAAAATCAGACAGTGTGTAAAATAAACAAGACGAGTCAGGTGCAGTGAAAGAAACTAATGTTACAAAATCCTGGTATTTTAAGGAAAAATCTGAAAGGATTGAAGAATCTACATATAAATCATGATTTATTGGCAGAATTACAGTTTTTTTATTGTCGAAAATGCAGATAATAATTTTTATCTCATTGAAAAAAGCAATTTCGAATGATTCAATATTATGGTATTGCTTGAGGTGTTGAATACATCCCTGGAGAGCAAAGCTCATATGAAAAAACCGCCGTTTACAATTGATACATGTAAGCTTGTTCGCCTACATATATTGGATTCATTATGAGACCCTCATTTTTGATGATATCATATGTTTCTTGATCAAAAACAATAGAATTTGGAGAGGCATATTCCCTTATTCGCATCTGTTGTTCAATTTGTACACCAAACGGTTCTTTGATAATATCATTATCATATTCTGGTATAAGCTTAAGACCGTGGCCAGATGTAATGATACAAAAGGCTTGCAATGATGTATAGCTCCAGTTTTTTTCTGACATCTGTCGAATTAGTTGGGCAGCGTCATATAGAACTTTCATTACTTGCCATTGTTTAGATTCTGATTCACCATAATGATAGATAACGAGGATTTGTTTTGGATTTGACCATATTATATTTATTTCATCACTTTCTGGTATTATTGTTTTAAGTAATACATCTCTTCTTTCAATATCTACAGCTATTTCCATGGGCGTGACATCAGAATCCGCATGTGTTATCAATGATATTGACAACAAAATAGAAAAATTGTATATATTCGAATTCTCCTCATTTGATACAAAGTTTTTTGGAATCAGAACTGAGATCATATCATCAACCTTCTGTTGCATTTCTTTTATTGATTGTCGTATTTTTGAAATCTCATTTGTTGTTTCAAGAATTACAACTGAGTATTGATCATCAAGACTGAGTATTTGTTCTCTGTCATCAAACATTGTTATGAGTTCATGGTAAGCTCTCCCTATTTGATTGTCAATCCATTGTCCTGTGTATGTCATCCATTTTCGGTTTACAGACAAAATTGTGCCATCATGAGCAACCAATGCACCTGGAAACTCTAACAAATCCAAAAAAGACTGATACTTGATATTAGAATCGACGTGACCAAAAACTTGTTCTAATACTTTGTCAGCCATCAAGTCTGGCTCTGAATGAATGCATTTAAGTAAAGTAATGATTTCAGGGAGAGTATTAATTATCTCATTAATATAAGCTAGACTTAGCAAACCAATAAGAATGACAAATATTATCACACACTCACTAATGTTAACGGATTTCATGATATCAGAGAACATCATTTCAAGGTTTGTTTTAAGCAAATTCTTTGCTTTTTTAGAAATCTTAGGAATAATACTACTATACATAATACTATACATTGATGAAGCAATTGAATCTTTATATTTTACGACACCTGAAGAAACGCTTTGTAATGCCAATAGAATATAGTCATAATATACTTGTTCAGATCTAATTGAGCTAATGATAGATCCATTTACTGTTCCATTAAAGAAAAAGTTTATGGAATTCATCATAAGGTTAAAAACATCACTGGAATTCGAGCCATAGTTTGATGGATGAATATTTGATAAATGAGTATAAACAATGATACATGTTGCATGAGTGAGAACTTCAATATCATTGATCATATCATCAGTCAATTTCATTGAAACATCCTTGATATCAACAAAAACATTCAATATTGTATTTGATAAAAACAAATTGGAAACAAATAGAACAATAAACAATCCAACTATTCGGAGAACAATTTTCCATAAAGACAAATACTTAGTGGATATATATGCTTTAATTATTGAAGGATTTTGAGAATTTTTGTTATTTGGAAAACATTTTGCATATTTTTTCAAAAAGGAAACAATGATGAAAGGTATTGGGACATACATAATCATTGGAAGAATAATCGGAATCAAGGTATATAATACATAGTAATTATAATCATTGTACAATTCTAACGATAAATTATACCCTGCATTTTTAAACCTGGATGTAACATTTTGTCCTAATGCTGATGTTGCATGTGCAATTGATAAAAAAGTATATATTTCAGGTAATGATTCATATTTTGGAACTTTATCGGGGAACAAATTTTGAATAACATTTATGAGTTTTTCAATGTACATAAGGAATGATTGCAAAATAAAATAGTTTGGATAATGCGTAGGGACTTGGCAAAGAGCATCAATATTCTCAAGGAATTGATCATTATACTTCTTAACACCAATAAGGTTAGCTTTTGTGGATATCAATATAGATGTTTTTTTTTCAAGCAATGTATTCAATGATGTCCATAATTCGTCGGGGACTTGGTTTGTACAATTTGTAAATACCCTTAATGGATAAATAATAACTTTTGAAAAATCTTCGGTACTGCCATAAACCATTCCCAGAGAACTTGCGAACACTAAGTGAATGTTTCCATATATCGAAGCAAAATATAAGCATCCTATAATATGTACAATATTGAATATTAACAAAAAACCGAAAAGACACAAAAACACCTTCTTATATCGGCGATATTGGTTCTCCATCACTTCCGTTAACACTTTTACAGAAAATTGTTCCTTATCATTGAGTTCAAGAGTGTTTTGATAGAATTGATCAACTCTATTGGATATGTATGAGGCCATTTGTCCATATAATCTTGATTGAGCTTTAGGGAATGCTTCAAGAGGAATAAGATGTGAGAAATCGGCATACATAATTGTTTCTGTTTGTATATGATCAGCAAGAATATTTAGTTTGGTTGCCTTATAAGAATCATATCCTGTTTTTGATTTGTAAATAGAATTCAACCTCAAAATATTTGGATTATTGGGATACTCTTCTTTTAATGTATTAATTGAACTTTTCAAACATTTCCGAAGTTGACTAAGAGAATTCAACATGAGAAAATCAAGGGTTTCATCAATACCAAAAGATCTTGAGAAAATACTGGCCATTGATGCAAAGCCGTCTATTGACCTTTTGGTGTATTCGGCCATTTCATTGGCAACAGCACTCATTCTAGTTTTTGATCTAAAAGATTTCAATTTATTATGTTCATATATGATGAAATCGAAAAATAGTGATCTATTTGATGATATAGGAAGTGATTTGAAGAGAACATTAATATAATCAGGTTCATTATGGAATAATGATGTATACCTCAAAACTACACATGATACAAAATAGTTGATAAACTTAGAATAATGGTCCATACAAAATGTTCCATTTATCACCTGATCAGCTCCAGACTCGAAACCAAATCTGAGATATTTAATAAATTGATGTGAAGATTCCACTTCTGATATAGAATTTGTATCAAATTGTTGTGCAACTTTTCGAAATTGATAGGAATATAAGAATCGGAATAAGAAAAAGAATACAAAAAATGATCCAACAATTGAGTGTATCACAATGTTACCATTTTGATAAAATGTTGCATTCTGAAAAAATTCAAAAATGGCTACAACCAAACAATTCATACCAAGGGATTCATAAATGACAATAGCCAAACTGTGAATATACTGAAATGAGAGAGCCTGAAACATAAAAAATATCCCAAAAACAAGCATCATGAGTAGATGAACAATCCTTGCATGTTCTATTGACATAGCAGGTGAAACAATGGTCATAAAAACAGTAACAACAACAAAAGGTATATGTGTTTGAACAGATTTGGAGTATCCACATTCAAATCCGTGCATGTATTGCTGAGATGCATAAATAGTAGAATTTAAAAGATATTGTATATAAATTAAGCTTCCTAAAGTGCACATCATCATTGTCGATTGCATTAAATATGATTCCTGCCCCAAAAGCGTGAAACTCATTACTATTCCTGTTGATGACGCATACACTAATAATACAAGAGATAACACATCACAACACACGAAATGAAATACAGAAGACTGAAATCTAGTAAAATTCAAATTATTATATGCTTTCATATATCCATACATGAAAAAAGAGATGATTAAAACCGATAAAAGAAACAAGAGAAATGGAGAAACAGTGATATATTTCTCATTGAACGGATCTTGGGATAGATATAACATTAAATTCAAGAATTGAAGAAGCCTTGGCCGATTAAGATCCTTTTTACCCAAATATATGGTATATGGGATACATAATACAGCTATCCACTGGATTTTGACAATGACACGAACAAGTATTGATATTGGGTAGGAGGCTCTTGAACTTTTTATCATTTCAGATACAAATTTAAAAAGAGAGTACCTTGCTTTCGACAATCCCTCGGGTTTCAAATCAAGATTCTTGGCAAAAAGATGATAAAGCTCCTTTGCATTTATTCCATGTGCTTCAGGATTCTTCATAATGATCTATTTAAGCAAAAGAGCAAAAAGCGAACTAGCCATTTAATTAAGAATTTTTTTCATCCAAGTCTGCAGCATCCCGTTTCAGGCTTAAAAACGACATGTGTGATAGCTTGATCAAAGACGTTCTTGACGTTTTCGTTCAAAAATGCAGAGCATTCGACATAACCGATGGCGCCGATTTCTTTTGCCTTAGCTTCTCCCTTTTCACGGGATATTGGAACTTGATTTTCAGCAGATAGAGCTCTCAGTGTTGAATCGTCTTTCCTTAAATCTGTTTTGGTACCGACAAGCATGATGGTTGGATTAGTATTGAAACGCTTGAGCTCAGGAAGCCATGTGCCAGTAACGTTTTCAAATGTTGATGGTGAAACTACAGAAAAGCAAAGAAGGAAAACGTTGGTATTGGCATAAGAAAGGGTTCGGATGTTTTCAAGTTCCTCTTGACCGGCTGTATCCCAAAGCTGTACGTTATACACCGTTTGTTCAATCTTCACTTTGGCCGAATAATTATCGAAAACTGTGGGAACATACTCCTTTGGGAACTCGCCCTTAGTATATACTATGAGAAGACATGTCTTTCCAACGGCACCGTCTCCAACAACAACAAGCTTGATGCTCCCGGACATTAATACAGTACTATGAGCTTTTTGAAAAGGTCTGTTTGATTAATTGAGAATTATTGAAAAAGAATGTAAGACAGTTTATATTAAAAACTGCAAAAGTGGCATTTATAAACTATTTAAAAATTATAAAAAACGATAATCCCACCACTACAGCAGTTAATACATAACCGATCAATTTGGTTGTGTTAGATTTTGAAAACATAATCATACCTAGAAAAACTCCTCCCATTAACCCACCCAAGTGACCATATATGTCAACATTTGGGATGAATGAAACACATAGGAATAGAATGGGCATGAATATTATCCAAAGAAGAACTGATGGTTTTGCTTCGATAGAAACTTGGTCCCATAATGCAATTGTCAAGTATGTATAGCATCCAAGCACGCCGAATATGGCAGCTGAAGCTCCTACAGAGGAACCATTTTTTGAAAAGGCCGCAGAAAAGAGGCCGCCAATGATTCCAGAAATAGTGTATATAATTATGTATTTGATTGTACCCCATGATTGTTCTATGCCAAAGCAGAAAGTTATTTGAGCTAGAGAATTAAATAATACGTGAGGCAAATTGCCATGAAGTAATGTGTAAGTAATGAGCCTATAAAATTGGTAATTTCCTTTGATTTTTGATACAGAAAGTGAGCCAAAACTCAGAAGAGTACTGCTTGATGGCTGAAAAAGCACGTTTATGGATGGAGAGAAAATTATTGTGAGAATGAAGACAATGCACTGAATAATCAAGATGTAGAACGAAAACTGGTGAAAAGCCCGCCTCCAATCAGACTTCCTAATTTCTGAGCAGCTTGGCCCTACACAACATGGGCAATAATTCACGGATAACAAATCACAAACAGTAATATCTTCTTTGTTATTCAAATTAAATGACCAAAAATTATTTTGCAACTCTTTTGGAAGAATATCGCTGGTTTGAACAACAATTACATTTGTTTGAGATTCTGGAGGCGAATTAACATAACCACTCTTCGATTCATCAGGTTTTGAAGATTGGGGAATACCTTTTGGGTTCTCAATAGACCTTGGGGTGCCTTTAAAAGGACTCTTGTCCATTCACCTTAATGATTTTAATCGTCCTCGCCGACGAGAAATTTTAAAAGTAACTCAGCATGAAATGCTAAAATACCATTCTCATCCATCGCCATTGAGTTTAAACACTCTATAGAATCAATATTCCTCAGAGACTGTTTTATCAGATTTGTTTCTGTTGAACCCTGAAGAAATGACAAAAAAAGAGAGATCACATTAATAGACGCAGATCCTGATGTATTAAGAAGTTCAACTAGAGCCTTCAATGTTTTAGTGGTTATCAGATATGAGTAACAGTAATCAAAATATGCAGGCATGAGAAGAATGAATGCGGAAATGCACAGGTCTTTTGCCATGTATGACCCTTTTATCAATAAGTACTTCAAAACCCTAATAAGATCTTCAATTTGTTCATCGTATGCATATGGATCTCTGGAGAGAATACAGTTCAATGCCTGGAGAGATTTAACTCGTATAGTAGTATTTTTCGAACGACACTCAAGAAGTATAAATTTTTGCAAAATATATCCAATATTTTGGCCATCTTTCGAAAAGCAATTGCATATCATAATAATTAGCTCACAAATTCCTGTACTGGGATATTCTTTGACATCTTCAAGAATATAAATCATGTCATTATATATTAACTGATGATAAAACATATTTTTCTTGGAAATTATCTTTTTCATAATTGATGCAATTTTTTTCTCATTCTTTTCTTCAATTGACTGTTTTAGCCTTAACAAAACTGATACAGCTACTCCATGGGAATCGTCCATCCCCCCATTATCATATGAGTCCTCAATTTCATCCATTTTTTATACCCAGGAAAACCAAGTGCACCATATAATAACTCGTTGGGCTGATGTTAATTTGCGATCGAAAACTTATATCAGTTGTAATCTTATCAAAAAAGGATTGGCCTAAACTGCATGTTGAAGCCTGAAGAAATTGCTGAATTAGAAAGAATAGTTGATTTTCATATTAATAAAGGAGTTGTAAATGAAGAGCTGGAAGATAATATTTCTAGTTGGGAAAACATGGAATCATTTTTGAAATTTAAAACAGTGTTAGAGACATCAGGAATCACCAAAGCACTAACTTTTTTTGCAGCAGAGAGATTACTTAAGCTCGCTAAATTATATGGTTCGTGTTGGGATGATGAATTTTGTATATCATTTACCTCTTGGATCGTGAATTATTCAATGAGTAATCCACATCATTTAGAATCATCCATTAATTCTTTATCAAATGCAATAGGAGAAATCATAAATGCTAAATCGATCGACAATAAAGGTTTGCTCGAGAATATTATGGATCCTGTGTTTTCGATGTTTGAAGGCAATTTTAAAAACTGGGAAGATGTTTTGAGTATATTATCTGGAATCTTGTCTTCAATTGTAATGAGTTCAAATACTTCAGTTAAAGAGATATTTGGTGCATATATTCTTGAAAGGGTATTATCGAATTCTTTATTTGTCATCCAAAAAATTCTAGAAGGTTCTATATCCTCACATGATCAATGCAAGGCAATTCTTACAAAAGCCCTTGATACATGCGAACAATGCCTTTGTTATACTAGAACCAAAAAAGAGTTTAAAAGTTTAAGAGAGTGTTCATTTTCTTCAATGTTTGCGGTTTCATCATACATCAGCAATCCTATTACATCATCCACTTTTTTCAGGGTTTTTAAAACCTATGGATTACTTGGTGCCCTAAAATGTGTGTTTAATATTTGCGCATCAACATTGAATTCTTTTTCGCAAAACGATAAGAGAAGCATAAGTGGATCAGCATTTTGCGATGTAATTAATACTGTGTTTGAAGAAATCAAGGTTATTGTCGAACTAGAGTTATACAGAGATAACGATAGTGTTTTGCTTTACATAATGGTTATCATGTCAGTAATTTCTGCAAAACTCACATTTTCTACAATCAAGAATGTGCCAGAGTTTCTTAATATTTCATCTATGCATGCTGATCTTTTTTATTCGATAATAGATACTGATTCAATGACGGCAGAAAAGCATGTTTCTTTGTTAGGTTCAATTGATGAAGTTTTGTTAACTGGGCTTAGTTATTGGAACAATCTTGTTGCTGCTTTCAAAAGAGAAACAGGTAATCCGGATGTTAAAACAGAATTCTATTCAATGGCAACACATATTTGCATACGATACATCATTTTTTTGGCTTCAATTAGTGCAGATATTGGCATAGATAATGATCTTTTTTGGAATGATTACATATGCCCTCTTGTTTATCCAATTAAAAACCTGATATCAGTCTCCCCGAGTGAAATATCTGACTCTATTATTGATCTTTTTGAAAAGAATCGGAGTATTAGTTCATCAAATCAAATAAGCAACACAAGACAATTAGGAGTATTACTTCAGATAATAACATCGATTATGTTAGTCCCCATAATTATTGAGCCAAATCAATGGCATCTTCCAAAATTATTTTTTTCTGCAATGACAATTCTTAGTGATTCTCATAATTGGCTTGAAAATGGGTATGCTTTTGGTGAACTTGAAATTAGTAATATGCACTTCATTTACAATTTTTCTGATTTTTTAATTTGGAAATCTCCCAAGTTTTATGATAGGTTTTTCCAAATGTCTGAACTACAAAACATTCAATCAAAAGAGCAAGCTTTTGATTTTATAACTTTAAGATTGCTTACATTGTTGAAAGTACAAAATCTTGAGCCAAAAATTATTCGGATTGCCTGTAATGCCCTATCTAAGTGTCCTTTTAGTGATATGTATTTATCACAAATTTCTTTCAATCCATCTGAAGAAGTCTTTCCATTTATGGGAGATCCAAATAACAAGAGGGCAAGACTTCTTTTCATCAGTTTTCTTATTAAGTCGTTGCTTTCTTCAAATAATACGGGCGCTCTTTCAAATCTATTTAATTACTTTGATTCTCGATTGTTGGCACTAGAGAACCCAATGAATATATACTTTGTTTCTAGAGATATAAGGGGATTATTCCTTAATGCCAAGCGCAAGGAGTTTTTTGATACCATTTTTAATTGGTTTTTCCCAAAAAAAGCACAATTATTCGTCGAAATTATGCAAATCTATCACAATGATTATATAATTATTGATTCAATACTAAAACTATTTGTTTGCGTAGTTGATTCTAAGCCCAGAGGGAGGATTGCGTTTTCTATGTTCTCCCCTAATGGAGTATTATTATTTAAATTGTGCTCTTCATTGTTAAAAATTGCTTTAGAGTTTTGCACTCAAATTATTTCAGAAGATACCACTCAAGAACAGGGCGAATTAATACTTCTTCATTCAATTCAGGTGTTTTCTTGCCTTCTTGAAGGTGATTATGTTGTTTTTGAAGCATTTCAGATCTATGATGACCGGGTTTTTCTAGAAACATTGGATATTCTTATGTCTGTTTATTCTTATGCATCGGTCAACATTATTAAAACCAAGCCAAGATTATTGAAAGCCTCAATTGAGCTCTTTTCATCTTTGTGTTCTAAGCATATCACAGTATTATTGTCATTAGATATCAAGTATCTTGGGTGCATCTTAGATACTTGTATAGTTGGGTTGTTATGCAACACTCCTGATGTTAATGTTAGAGGTGATACATTTGAAACAATTAGCTCGATCTCTCAGCACTTTCTTGATTCTCATCCAAATCGAGAAATGGAGGAGGTTTTTAATCAATATGAAGAAAGATTTGACACCATAGTGTTAACTATGTGGCAAAGTGTTATCGAAGAAAGCGAGCCGATTGTAAGGATTTCGGGGCCTCTTAGTAAGTTTTTGCTAATAAAGGATGTGTCTTACTCATTGGTCAAAGAAAGAGTAATGTCACTCATTCCAATTGAGAAAAGGTTTTCATTTGATGAATTGTTCAAAAAATTCGAAGAAAATCTTGCTGATTGTTTAGAATCAGAAAGTGATGCTTTCCAATCAAAACTTAGACAGCTTAGAGAGCATGCTAAGTCAAGTGGAATCAAGATATCTCTTATCAAGACATCACTGTTTTAAGTAAATGTTAACCATATTTAAGTTAAATAATTTAACGTCTGTTTATGGACACTGTTGAGAATGAAATAGAAGAAGTTTGGATTACAGCTAGCAATATGATTGATAAAATAGAAAAAGGAATGATAAATGTTGAAAACTCGAAGTTGGAGCGGCTTAAGGAATTGGTTGAAGGGTATAACTCATATGTTGAAACTGATACAGAACTAAAAAAGGGCATGATAGGTTTGATGTATGAAAGACATATTTATTTAACAAAATTATTATTATTAGAAAAGCTTGGTGTTCGAAACAAATGGAATCATGCTCTTCTAGCAGAAATCAGAGATGTGATATATGAAGAATCAGATGAATTTGGCGTTGTTGATTTTATGGCTACTCAGGAGTGACATTGAGTGTCATTTTTTGTTGAATACTGAATTATTAGTTTTTGCGTCCCTGGATTCAACTTATTGAAGTATTCCAGGAAATCATTGTTATGGTTTCGGTATATCTCCGTAAATATTTGTACAATTAGTCTCCTAATACTGATCTCTGAAGACTTTGAGTGTTTTTTCAGCATTTTTGTGAGAATCGCTAAAGAACAATGAAGAACCTTTGGCTGAATACTTGTGATTACATTCAATAAACAGTTTAATCGATCTTTTTTGTTAGATAAGGGAATATCACTATATGTTTCTTCATCAATCAAGCGAATTAGTTCAACAAAAAAATCAACTCTTTTCGAAAGAGAAGAAAAAATTGAGCCAACAATCTCTTGGATTTCTCTGTTGGGACATTTTTCATTGATCTGAATAAGCGGTATGATAATTCTTTTCATAGAAAACACATGATTAATCATGAACAGGTCATTAAGAAATAATAAAAGTTTCCTATTTGAATCAATATCTGGAACAATATAAATCGAAATAGTGTCAACAAATATAATCTCAAGGGTATCAATATTGATTGTTTGTACAGAGTTGATAAGAGTAGATACATAATCGACTTCAAATTCTAAATATTTGCACTCGCAAAAAATATTTTTTAGTGCTACATATGGAAGAGAATAAAACCATTCAATAATTATTGTCTTTTTTGAATTGTTTTCCATGGAGTCAAACAAATCTGATAATTGGGAGTATTTTTCGGTAGTGGGGATAATTTTATTGTTTTTTAAAACAATACTATATAATAAATCTACAAAATCACCTAAATGAACAAACTCAGAATTATTATACATGTCGAATAAGGAATCAAATGAATACAAACGCAAAACAATTTCTATTATTGCATAATGATATTCAAATTTCTTGATTAGTTCAGGAACTATTTGAAAAACCTCTGAAGAAAACTTCTCAATAATATATACTATTGATTTCATCCAATCATTCGCATTTGGAATGTATTCATATCCCTTAATTATGGAAAAGATGATCAACTCTTCAATTCCTAAAATGCTCAAAAAGTTATTTTCACTAATAATCCGGTCAAGACATAGTATAAGTTTTTTTGATAACTCAAAACTGGTGGGAGGAAGATAGTCATCTATTGTTTCATCATTTTCCACCAGTATAGAATTCATCTTTTTTGTTGTTTTGTTCATATGTGACAGTTTGGGATTTGACTTTTTTGGCGTATAAGACTTGAATTTAAGTATATTATATATCTTTTCAATCGTATGAAACTGATTAATAGAACTGGAATCAAAAACTCTTCTAGGCCATTTTTTCATTATGTAATTCAATGCAGTGAGATACACATAAGGATCATTATATATCTCTTCAATATTAATTGAACAAAAAAAGTCCAAAATTTTTGCATGAACCAAATTCATATAAATCGATTTGATGCATAATTTGCTACAAACGGAAATAATATGATTTTTTTTATGCATACTTAAGAAAAGAATTGGTAAAACAGATTCTGCAACACCAATAAAATCATTCTTATAACTAATTGAACAAGCAGCGGTAAAAATTGATGCCCATTTAAACAATGATGGGTGTTTGGAAAAAAAAGCCTCAACAATCATTGGTTCAAATATTTTAAAATCAATGATCATCAATGAAAAAGCATTGCCATTCATTATTGATAAAGATTTCTGAAAAAACCTATTATTTTGCTGCCAGATATTTCCCCAACAATTTAATAGATCATTTAGACCATTTTCTGCTGCAGATTGGCTTTGGTACCACACCGGAGTAATCCCTTCAAGTGGGTTTTGGAAAAGATACTCAAGATTCTCTAAATCATTCATTACTTGACGTTAAATATTTTCAAGACATATTTATTTCAGTGTTTGCCTAGCAACAACCACTATCTTCTCTCTGTGCGGGTCTCTTTGATTTAACAGTATTGTCTTTTTCGTTTTTCTGTTTCACCAAATCTTCAGCCAAAGAAATAAACATTTCCTTGATACCTTCACCAGTTTTAGCAGATGTTTTGAAAATTTTGCAGTTTAGTGACCTAGCAAATGAATCTGAAGTTTCATTATCAATAATAACTTCGTCAACTAAATCGACTTTGTTGGCTGCAATATACACTATAGATGTATAACCCGCAATTTCACGAAAACTTGTTATCCATTCCCCAATTTTTTCAAAAGAGTCCTTCTTGCATAGAGAAAACACAGCTATTGCAGCAACTGCATTTCGAAAATAAATCGGGGTTAGTGATTTGAATTTTTCTTGGCCTGCCGTATCCCATATTTGAATCTCAACTTTTTTGGAGTTGACAAAAGTAATATATGGCTGATAATTGGCTCCTATAGTGCTTGGCTCAAATGGATTGAAATTGTCCTCAATTAATCTGTTGGTTATCGATGTTTTACCAACAGATGCGTCACCAATTGTAACCACCCTAAAAGGTGGATCTGTGTGACTGATCATTTGAAAAAAATAATAAAAATGGAGATGAGGGGAATCGAACCCCCTGCCCCAACAATGCAAATGTTGTGCTCTACCAATGAGCTACATCCCCACACATTTTTGGTCCAAACAGAGGTATTCTGAACTGAAAACTTGTCGATTTCTCCATTTGATCTGATTTCCTCGTTGGACGATGATGTGATGTGATATTTGAACTAAAAACGACCAAAAATGATCACTTCACTTTTTTAAATCGAATGATCACAAGGCCATTCAATGGATATGTTCCACCAGCTGATAAAGTATCAGAAGTCATCTCTCCACCATATGATGTTGTTTCACGCGAAGAAGCAGCAAAAATGGGCGAAGATAGACCAAATTGCATGATTCACATCAACCGTCCTGAAATTGCATTTCCAGGTGTTGATGCTACTGATGATAGAGTTTACCAAAAAGGAGCCGATCTCATTGAAGAATGGATCCATAAGAACCTCTTGGTTAAGAGTGAGAAACCAGCTTATTACGTTTTAAGATCAACTCTTGGCGATCATGTTCAAGTTGGTCTTTATTCATTAGTTTCTTGCGAACAGTATGCTCAAGGTCTTATCAAGAAGCACGAACAAACACGTGCTGCTCCAGAGCTTGATCGCACAAAGACTGTTAGGATTCAAAATGCTAACGTTGGTTCAGTTTTTCTTGCTTTCAGGGGTGATCAGCATGCTGAACTTCGTGACTATATTAAATCAATGGTTGCCACTGAAGCTGATAGAATTGGACATCTTGGATTTGATAACACAAAGCATGAGCTCTGGATCATTGATCAAGAAGAGAAGGTCAACAGGATTACTGAACTCTTTTCTCAAGTTCCACACCTATATATCGCCGATGGTCATCATAGAGCTGCATCTGCTTACAATGTTTGGAAAGAACGTAAGGAAGCCGACGGTGCCAACTATAAGGGCAATGAACCATATTGCTTCTTCATGGCTTGCGTTTTTGCTGACTCTGAGCTTTGTGTTATTGACTACAACCGTGTTGTATATGGTCTTGACAAGAGCACACCAGAATTCTTGGAATTGCTTAAGGGCAAGGGCTTTGAAGTCACTGAGATTCAACCTGGTGAATGCCCACAAGGACCCTCATTCTTACCACCACATCATGCTCGCCCCACAGAACACAAATCAATTTCTATGTACCTTCGTGGCAAGTGGTACAGAATGAAGTTCGTTGCTGAACCTCTTTCCCCATCTCCAGAGGATCAACTTGACTCAAAAATCCTCACTGATTTCGTTCTAACTCCCCTGTTCGGTATAACTGATCTTAGGAGTGCCAAGAATGTCAAATTCATCGGCGGAACCCGTGGTTTAACCGCATTAGAAGCAGCTGCTTCAACCGAAGACTCTCTTGCATTTGCTGTTCCACCTGTTACAATGGCTCAATTATTCGATGTTGCTGATGCTGGTAAAATGATGCCACCAAAGAGCACATGGTTTGTTCCAAAACTTGCTGATGGAATGGTTATTCGAAAGATCGAGTAAATTCAATAGTTAATATTTCGTTGTTATGTCTGAGAATCCCATTCGCGCATTGTTAGAACAAAGGGTTGGAGAAAAAAATGATCTTCCTTTTATTCCTTGTCCTGTTGAAATCCCTGTAACATATCCGCCTGCTGTTCGAAGGAATGATACAATTACTAGTGCAAATACTGGAAATCCGATTCGTGATTTGCTGAATCAAAGATGCGGAGAAAGTTTAGAAGAAGAGGATGATGATGAGCCAATTACTTTGTCGATTCGTCAACCTTCTTTTTCGAATTTGCATGGTCAAATGATACCAAAGGGATCAACGAAGCCTATTCTTCCTGAAGTTTCTGAAAATGTCGTAAGTGCTAGATTGTATTCTTCGCAGAATGTTCTTGATGTTCAGAATGATCTTGAAGAGGAAATTATGGACGAGGAAGAAGAAAAGCCCATTACACTCTCTGTAAGACAACCATCTTTTTCTAATTTGCGTGGAACATTGATACCGAAAGGAGTTCCGAAGAATTCATTGCCAATACTCGAAGAGAATAATGAGAAATCCAATCAAACAACAGAATCTAAGGCTTCAGATGATATAGTCCTGAATTTGAACAAACTAAATGCTTCGAGATGGAAATCCATTGGATATATACCACCTGTTCCATTTGTGGCGAAGGGTTTGTCAAAGAAAGGAGAATCTGCTACTCTTTCAACAAGTAATTTTTATCCAAAAATTGTTGAGTTACAGATACCAGATATTAATCAGTCTAATAATGTTCATTCATCTAGAGAATCCAAAGTTAATAATGAATCAGTACCAGATGAGCCTGTTTCTCCAGATCCAGCATCATCAGGTAATTGTCTTTCTCCTTCATTCTTTCTAAATTTAGAAAAACCACTACAACAACAAGGGTATGATAGTGAACAAGGGTCATCCAGAATTCCTGCTAAATTATATGGAATGATTAAGCACCCTAGAGAACATTTGGTATATTTGGCATTATGCGGTGTTAGTATAGCTGGATATGAAAAATCTGCATACAACGAAGCAATGACGGCGATAAAGCAATATCTAAATCAATGCATCAAAGAGAATATGATTGAAGAAGCTGCATATATAAAGTCAATTATAGACAAACTGAAAAAAGATCATGCTGAACTTCAAAAGTTTTTATCACTTGAGTCTGTTGAAGAGATTCAGCACAAATTGGACAATGCTGAGAAAGAATTGGATATAACAAAGGTTAATTGGGATAGAAAGCGGAATATTCTTGACGCTGATTGTGAGATAGCCCTTGAAAATGCGAAATTAAAGCATAATGAATCAGTTGAAAGATTGAATATTGAATGGCAAAGCCCATCATGCATATCAAGGTATAATCACCCATCTCATAAACTGATCGCACTAAGACAACAAGCCAAAAAATTCATGTCCAATCATATGTTTAATGAAGCTGCAATCATTGCTAATCAAATCGCCTCTCTTGAAAAAGGGGAGATTGCAAAAGCAACATCAAGAATGCAGAAAGACTTCCAAAATGAACTTGCAAAGCTCGATGATCAATACCATAAAGATATACAATCCATTAGACAACAATTTCTAACAAAAATAAATGATTTCGAAACATCAAAAGAGAGGAGTTTCTTGCCTGTTGAGAATCGCATTACCAAAATTATTAATCAAAAGAAGGGAGTTGACAGAGTTTTGAAGAAAACAACTGTAGAAATGAAAGCGAAGAAAGCTGATTTAAACACCAAGGCAATAAAGCTTAAGAATCCAAATGTGCTGAATCATAATAGGCTACTATTGACTCCCTTAAGCACAATGAAAAGGGCTGCCCATTTCCGGAAATCTATATAATAAAAGTGTCTGTTTTTGGTCATTAAATGAAAACCGAGAGAGTCCTGAAACCCAACATTGGCTTGTCCAAAAAGGAGGAAAAAAGGAAGGTAAAGAAAGAAAAACTCAACAAGGAATTAAATCACAAGTTAGAATTGCAGAGGGAAGCCAGAGAACAGATAGAAAAGGAAAAACTCGAGAGTTTATCAACCTTTACTCCAGAAGAACCAGTGATGATGGGAGGGAAACTTAGAGAGTTGATTTCTCATATATCTGAACAAGGCTCTGAGAAGAAGCCCCAAGATCCTCGTAGGCAAAAAAAGAGAATTGATCAAATGGCAATTCAGCAAATGAAAGAAATATTGAATAATCCTGAATTCCAAAACAATCCCGAAGGCGCCTTTTCCGTTGTTAATCAAGAATTGATTACCAAATCATTTTGTAAAAAATAGAACCAAATCCTGTTTTGATTTGAAAAAAGAAATGAAGAACTGCAAGTAACAATCAATACAATTCATTTTTTTATCTTATTATTAGTTTTGTGTCTTATCTCCCTATTCTTAACTTGTTGTTTCATTAATGAATCCATGACAATATCAATTTCACCATTATTTGGATCGTATCCTTTATCAATCATATCCATTGCAGCAATCAATGGGTACATTAGCCCAAAAGTTGGCCTAGGAGCATAGAGTTCTGTTTTACACTTTGGACACACACCTGGTTCCTTGGAATGCCACTCTTTCTCACAATATGGACATTGCCAAATCATATCCTCTGGTAAATTCCCTCCCTCTAACTCTGGTGAATGTTGAATATTCCTAGAAATATTCTTGGGCTCAATAAATACTGTTTCAGCAGCCCAAGGAGGGTTTAGAGGCTTGGTTCGAATAGGATCACTTCTGCAATCATTCCATTCTGGTCGATTTTTCTTCATAAAAAAGTGAATTTTGAAAAAATTTGGATTTTGCAAAAAACAGGTTAAAAAATTCATGTTTTGATACTTCCAGATTCACTCAATGACTATTTACTCAATTAATCATTAGAATTACAATTGGATATGAGATATCACACTGATCTCTCCCTTATTAATTTAATATGGAAAATCATCATCTGATTGATAAAAACACTATTGGGAGTATCTTTTCGCGTGTTCATTGATGGTTCATCAATTGTGCTCATCAGAGATTCTTTTTGAGTTCTCACAGGTGTCTTTTAATTGTATTTGTTGGTGTTTCATTTAGAGTATTGATGTTTCTCTTCTTACTTCAATCTTTATTATTGTGTATAGACCCAAATATTAATCTTCAAAACATTCAGTTTTTTGATTGACCTGAAGTAAGAATTTTGCATTTGTTATTAATGAATTATTATATAGATTTTATGAATGAGTAATATTCATATATTATTGTCGACTTCATTCACAATGGGAAGTTTGTATCTTATCATAAAACAATTAGAATAAAAGATCAAGAGTCTTTAAAGCTTTGGAATAAGGCCCATGTTGGCGATACCGCATTGGTTCTTCTTGTTACGGGACATGTAGATATAACCCTTGTCACCCCATGTTGTACCCCATGAGTTACGAACGATCCAGAAGTCCTTGCCATCAAGTGTACCATAACCAACGCAACCAACGGCATGGTTTAATTGCCATGAAGAGCACTTTGGTTCATCATAAACACCAGAGTGGTATGTTTGGAAGGAGTGTTGACCAGCATCGATAGCAACATCAGCAACACCGAGGGAAGCAACCTTGTTCATAAGATCATCTTCTGAACCATAGGAAACTGAAGTGTAACCAACAATCTTTGTGATGGCCTTGTTAGCATCAAACTTGCAAGCACCTTGTCTTGGAACGTATGGGTAATCGGATTCCTTCATGAATTGTCCGTTTTGAGCCTTAAGAACATAATCGTAAGCCTTTGTCATAAGACCACCATTGCATCCGTGGCAAGTGTTAACGCAGTCAACAAGGTTGGATTCGGAAAGGGAAAGAAGAGTGCCCTTAACCATAGCCCATTGGGATTCAACACCTTGGATGGATGAGAAAGCCCAGCATGAACCGCATTGGCCTTGGTCCTTGATTGGGTTAACGATTCCAGTTGTGCGGTAATCGATTTCCTTTGGAGCCTTGAAGTTAGTGAGTGGTGTAGCTTCAGCGATGGTGGAAGTCATTTCAAAACCGAGAAGGGATCTGTATTCTGATGGTGAAAGGTGGCAAAGGTGGTTAAGACCAAGCTTGAAAGAGTTTTGAGCAGCATTGTGTTCTTGGATAAGGCGGAGGTTGGAAACGAAAATTGAAAGACGAGCAACGTATTCTTCGCCAACAAACATTTGGCCGAATTCCTTCATGTAGCCATGGAATGAGTTCTCCTCATGATGGAGGAAAGGAAGTCCTTGTGCAAGTGCTGACAAAAGGAACAACATCAATAAATGTGATTCCTACTATCAAATTTCTTTCAACCTGAACCGCAACACAAATATCAGTTCACATTCATAAAGTTTTGAATTTTTAACAGTCTTTCAGAATTTTGATAAAGACGATGAAAAAGCTTTAAAAAAATTACCCGCGGATGATACCTGTTTTTTGAAGGCATGTTTCACCATGTATGTTCATGGCATTTATGTAGGATTCATGATTCAACAACAGTTAGACAACCATTTTGAGATGCTGAATGAAGAGGAGAATAATGAATCCATATTTGCTTATTTGATGATCAAATAATTGACAACACTGAGATGATTACCACATGTAGCAAAATGTAAAGGAGCCCAATGATTAATGAATCTCTTGAATTAATGTCTGCATTGCGATTAATAGATCAAAAAACATTAATCAGAGCCTTTTAGAAAAGAGTTCCGAAGAATTCGACGTTGGATAAGACGAATTCGTTGGTCTTGTCAGAGTTGACATCAGTTTGAAGAAGGCGGATGATGCGGAATGGCTCGAATTCTTCAGCAATTGGGAAAGTGCGCTCCAATGGACCATTGTCTGGTTCATAACCATCCTTAACATCAACGAGGACCTTGAACTCAACACCATCGTTGGATCCGAGAACTTGCCAGTTCTTTGGATGGGCATCGCCAGCACCATAGATGAACATACGAAGGGTGTAGTTCTTCAACAAAACCTTCTTCTCCTTGAAATCGATTTGGAACCAGCTCTTTTCAACGTTTTCTGAAGCCCATGAATCGCTGTGTCCAAGCTCACAAAGAACGTATGGTTCGTTATAGGATGAACCAGAGGCTGTAACTTCAACAAGACCATTTGTAGCAGGGTTGACGTCATGAAGGTTGTAAAGATAGTTGATGATACCATCGATTCTCTTTCCTTTGAATGGGATTTCCAAGCCGGACATGAAAAAAGTGATCAGACCTCACTCATTCAATTTTGAAATAGAATTTCAGTTAAAAGACCGACATCATCGTTTATAAACCCTCCTTCAGGTTTCTCTTTTTCTTGATATCCAGGTATCTTTCTTTTTCATTCTCATCTCTTGCCATTTCAATTTGGAACTTATTTTTCCTGAAGAAGGATGTTGCTGCATGGTGTGACACTATATTAATGTCAAGGAGAGCATGTAGTTTTTGATTGATTGATAGTTGCTGAAGGAAATGGTTTCCCGTGAATGTGTGGATTATTGATAGAAGGTAGAGTTTGATTGGACCTTTGAATTCAATTGTTTGGAGGTTCAAAGTGTGTGTTTCGGCCGGTGTTTCATTATCGAATAAAGCTAGAACGTATTTGGATTTTTCGCGGAGTTCTTTCTTGAGTGATTTATCATCTATTTTGGAAGGAGATGATCGAACAAGGGCGGAAAAGGTCTCAACAATGTATGCAAGCTGCTCTTTTGGATCAGGAATCTCAAATTCTGGATCTGGTTCAGAAAAAATGGAGTCCTTGATGATTCCATGCACTACACTCAGGAGATTAAATATGGCAAAAGATGATTCAAATTCAGATTCATGGAGATGTTTCATGATGATTTGCTCAATATCCTTGAAAAATATGGATGATATGTAATGATGTGGGAGCTTGATTATGATCAGTGCTATTGAGTGGATAATGGATCCATGAATTCTCGCTGTAATCCGCTTATTTCCAGATAAAGACATAGCGATAAGCTTTTTGAGTATTGAAAGGATGATTTCTGCTTGCTTCAGAGAGAAGAATGCAAGATTACCTAAGAGGCTGATTTTACTACATTCTTCTTCAGATATATTGTTAAGATTTCCAATAATATCATTAGCGACAATTGTAGCATATTTCTCAAATTCGCCAAAAAGGTTCAAACATAAAGCCGAGATAAGAACGATTGACTCATCATGTTCATGAATCAACTCAAAATCAAATAAAGACTTGTTGATCCTATCCAAAATACCATCTAAGTATATAATTATATCGCTAGAAACATATCTGGCTGTGAGGATCTGATTAATGGATTTCAAACCAGAAATTCTCTCTTCATAATCATCCGCATCTAGTTTTTCTACATATCCTGCTATAAAATCTTTCCAGTTATTAAGCGGAGACGTCTTTTCTTCCTCAGGATCATTAAACTTAGGGAGAACAATACTCATAAAAATACTTTTTATTCAACATGTGTAGATCCTGTCCTTATGAAGGGTGGTGATTGATCCAACATACCAACCAAAAGCAGCAATTCCGAACAGAACAACAACATTTAAAACTTTGGTAAGAATATCAATTGTTGATCCATCTATAACAACATCCAACATTTGGTACATGGCTTCCATCCTTCTAGCTAATAGCTTTCGATTGACTTCAAAAGGAACAATAGCAGTGGGTTCAGATGGATTGACAACATTAGGTTTGAGCGAATCCATTGAATCGTGAATTGAATTCAATTGTCCTGGTTCAATTGAAACACCGTCTTCCACAAGAATTGCATCTTTAAGGATATCTTCATCTCCAATTTTTGTTAGTCGGTTAGTTGGCAATGGTGTATTGACATCCTCTTTTTCAGTCTCAGGTTTGATTTCATCAGGTTTTGGATCCATATCGATTAAAGGCAATTCAACACGGTTTCTTGGCTTTTTCACTTCATTATTTTCAAATGATGATGGATTTTCAGGATCAGGAAGTTTATCGGGTATATTTTCTTGAGGAACAGGTTTAGTATTTTCGGAATAATCAGAATATTGGCTATTCTCATCAGATGGTAAAAGAGGCTCTTCTTCTTGACGTGTATTCTTCTTTATTGGTTTTTTAGGCTTTTGCTTTTTTGTAGGAGTTTTTGTTTCCTTATTCTCTTTGTTTTCTTGATTACATACTTCTTTAACAACGGTGGGATCATCTTCCAAACCAATGGGATTATTGATTTTATTCAATATATATATCAAAGAACCAAAAGGAAGAAAGAACAAAAATAAGGTTAATGTGAAAGCAAAACCTTCTGGAATATTATACCCATAGTATCCCACAACAGGAATACATGCAAATAAAAAGTTAATCAAATACAACATGCAATCCAAAATGTTATTGACAGGATATAAATATGGTTTGAGTATTAAGGTAAACAAAAACAAGATAAAATGGAACACAGGCAGAATAATAACAAACGGTTTGTACAATTTAGCAGCAATTGTTGAAAAGGCCATAATAAGGAACTTTGAAACAAGTAAAACGACACTCCATCCTGGCCGTTTAACTGTAAGATCTTGGAAAAGGAAAATACCGGTTGTTTTTAGCCTTGTAACGATTGAAACCCATTTTTCATCAGGAGTCCTACCATAAACATTGACAGATAATATAAAACTACGATTTCGGTGGACCAAGTAGCCCCACATAATTGGAATTCCTAATAATATGAAAACAATTGTGTAAAGGATTGTACCGCCACTTATACGGAGAACATCATTATAAAACAACAATGAAGGATCATCATCAACTCTTAATAATGATCCACCATTACACGAGATTCCACATATCGATGTATCGTTTGCACTATATACCTTAGAACACGATGCACATGCAGTTGTATGATTGATAAACATATCAAACACATTTTTTGTTTCGAAAATTGTTTTCTGGTACATTGAATTATCACACTTCATTTCCCTGGGAACGCAAATTGATACGAGCAAAGATACAATAGGAATATAAAGCATATCAAGTGCAAGCATTAACAATCTAAGGCCCCATCTTTTACAAAACCCCTTAAACTTCAATATGAGCTGAGATCCACATTGTGTTAATTTCATTATTGCCACAACAATAAGTAAAAGTCCGAAAGTATAGCCAAAATATGGATAAAATGCAACAAAAGTGGGTGGTAATACAAGATCTTCAATTACAATTATTTTTGTTGCTGCTAAGGCTAGAGAAAACATTAAGGCTCCAATTAAAAATATTATAAAACAGACCCCAAAAGTCGATTTCTGAGGCAAAATTTCAATCAAATTAGAAAAATGCTTCAAATTCATATTAATCTCTTCAAGAGAATGCGTTGTGGTTACACCAGGTATGATGCCATCCATGAAGTGAGAGCAAATATCATGAGAAATATCGGTTATACTGATTGTTTGCTCGTCCTTTTCCTTATGGGCAAAGAAATAATGCCCCATTAAGTATAGCATTGTGATTGGAATTGCAGAATAAGTCAAATCCGTTACCCCTTCAAACATGCTTATTGCACAAACATAAGTAAATATGAATATGCACACCAAATCAATGATGTGAAAAATTGTACGAACTAAAGGACTGACAAACCATACAAAAATCACATCCAAAATGAACGGAATGCCAAGCGATAAAATAACCAACTGAGCGCGATTGTCAAAGCTCGGAATATCTGGAATCATCCCCATGAATACAATAAAAAACTTCTTGAATGATGTAAAAAACGAAACAACTTTTGCAGGCAGTTTTACAGAAGGCATATCCATAGAAATACCTATATTTTGCGAATATGTAATAATAGACACGAAGAATGTTGACAAAGAAAGAGACTTCATCAGTTTATAATGAGAAGCACGTTGATAGTGTAATCAGTATTCAATTGTACCACTTTTTAAAATAAATTTAGTTTTTAAGTTCATTTTAATCGTCGACACCAAATTATTTGATTTTCTTTGTTTGACAGGTTATAAAAGAGTTAATGGTATCTTTTTCATCTTGGGATAGTAATGATATCAATTCTTTTGGAGTTCGGATATTATTACTTTTATCTAGGTAAGTTTGATTTAGGTCAGCTCCATTGTCGATTAGATAGGCTATAACGTTACATTTCTTTGGTCGAGATTCAATGAAGTGAATGATCAATGGGGGCATTTTCTCTTTTTGTTCATTGATATTAAAACCTTTTTGTATCAATTGAGAGAACATTTGGATAATTTGTAAATCTGGGATCTTTAAATCGACAAAATACTTTGGCCCAGTCTCACCTTTTTTATTCATGCGGTTGATTCTAAAGTTATATTTCAAAGCCTCATTAATCACATTCAGGTCACCACATCGACATATCCAGTGGCAAACCCCCTCAAGGCCTTCATTTTCTGGAGAATCAAGAGCTCCTAGTTGTGCGAGGTGTTTCAAAAGCAACTTGACAGATCGGAAACACTTACTATTCTGACTGTTGTATATGAACAATATTATGGAGAGAGCTGATTTAACACCAATGTATGGTTCCTCGGTATAATCAAAAACATTACAGCAATTTGCTTCAATTATAATTGGAATAAGATCATAAGCCCCATGAAGCACAGCAGCCATTAATGGAGTGTTTTTATCACTCTTATTAATGGGTTTGGATAATATGATTTTTACTATATCATTTTGTCTTCTTTTCACTAATTCGCTAATAATATCAAATGGATTGTTTTCACTGCTAATACTATAATTATTGGCATATAGAATCTTAATAATCTCAGGACAAAAGCGAGAACCCTTCACACATAAAGTGCCATATGATGTCCCAGTGTTAAAATTCAATAATTCGGGATACTTCTCTATGAGATAGGACGCCGTAATAATGGATCCGTTATAGCAAGAATAGTGTAATGGATTGAATTGGAAATCTTGAAGATAAACAGCTCCATATAATGATATAAGATAGATTAAACACTCTATAGAATCATAGTAAGCAGCAATATGCATATAGTTAATCCCTCCAAAAGGTAATAATGGATTGGGTACATTATCCGAAATAGTTATTTGAATTCCCCTGTCTGATATTATTGTCTGACTGCTTTGCTGCTTTAAAAAATTAACATTATCAGCCTTAATTTCTTGTTCAAAATTATTGTTGTTGTGATAATAATTCCTATTACCTGTACCCCAACCCCTCATTTAAAAAGAGTCAAATTTAAAAGTTAAAACCATGTTTAAGCTTGGTGCATTGCCATAAGTGTAGCATATACTGTCATAACCATTTGTGGTACAGCTTCGATAATATCATCTGGCAAAGCATAGACAGTGCCTCCGAACTTTCTAACCATAGAAAGAACATACTTAGCATTCTTCAAGAGCTTGTCTTTCTCATTGCTCTCTTCAAAGAGTGACCAGTCAACAGTGTCTGGTTTGATGATATCAATAAGAGTGAGAATTGGACGAGAGTTGATGAGTGATTGATCCTTGAATGAATCAATCTTGACACCACGTGGAGCAGTTATTTCGTTGGCCCATTTAACAATTTGTTCATCCTTGATCTTAGCACCACCTCCAAGCTTCTTGAATGTTTTCAGGTAGTCGTATCTCATCATTTGCCAAAGTAAGGCAAGAGTAAGCTTTTGATTGTGATCATAGATGTTCTTTCCATCAATGCCGACAAGAGAGAAACCAAGCCTCTTACCAATTTCGATTGATTGGTTAAGGTTTTCAATGCACTTGAATTGGTTAAGTTTTTCCTTGTGAACAACCTTCCAATTAACGGATCCTGGTTCAATCCTATCGAACATCTGAAGAAGGATAAGTCCGTCAGTTAAACCATCATAAAGATTGATAATGAAAGGATCAACACCACATGAGTTCATCCAAAGGCAGTATTGTCTTTCGATTCTGGTGCCTCCAGCAGCAAAGAGAGCTTCATCAAGTTCAGCAAGTTCCTTTTCAGAAAGCTGTGTAAGTCCATGGCGGGTATTGAAGATAGTAGCAACAAAGGCAAGGTTAAGGCGTTGATGTCCTTTAACAATTTCCTTTGGACCAACAAATTTACGGCATCCAATCTTATCAGCTTCTTGAAGCATCAATTCAGCGCGTTTCATTAAATCAGATTCTCCCATTGGCTTCATTCCACAACACTCTGGTGCAACTTGCTTAAGAACAATGGTAATAACTTCTGAATCAGAAAGATCACTAGTGAAGTTTGAAGCTGTCCTCTTGCTTCCTGCAGCATCAAGATGGAAGTTCAACCAACGAAGCAAAATCTGTTCAGGAGATAGCTTAAGTAAATCAGCAAGTGTTTCACCTGGCTTAAGAAGACGGACAAGTTCAGGAACGTTATTAAGAGAAATTGTCTTCAAAAGGGACATTCTCACAAGTTGCCATGTTAAACCAAGAATAATGTGAGATGTTCCATCACGGATATCATTATTACCAACGTTAACAGTAGAAATACCAATGGACTTGGCAGAGGTAAGAGCCAAAGTAATATTCTCAGCAGCAGAATAATTGTTAAGCTTCTTGCCCTTGGAAATAACACGCTCATCGATAGTCTCAGATTGTGCCATGTTAACCATCTTACAAAGAAGTAAACCATCACCAAGCTTCTTGAAGAATTCATCGCTGTTGGGATTGATTGGTAAAATTGTCTTAAGATCGGGATCTTCAGCAAGGACTGCATTCAAGTGTTGAACAAATCCAGAAACTTCTTCAAGGGCATATGAGTGCTCACCACCACCCTTTCCCTTATGCTTCACAAGGCTGTGCTGCCTAAGGCCTTCAGCAAAAGTACTCTTTTTGCCTTCTTTTTCTTCAACGAAAATCTCCAAAAACTCACCAAAGTCAAGTGTGCCATCACCATCCTTATCATACTGAGAAATGTATGTGCGGGCTTGTTCAATTGTTACCTTCTGTTCAAGTTCATTGAACATTGCTTTAATCTCAACATCGTTCAATTTACCGTCTCCTTGTGAAATTGCATTGAAATGTTCTGCAGCCTCCTTGATTTCAGGGGGTGTTAGCTTAGGAAAGCGCTTGAAGTAATCAGCTGGGTTCACTGCCATAAAAAATGTGAGTTGGCAGAAAGTTGGTGATGTGACCAAATTTTTGAGAGAATGTCCCTCTCAAAAAGTGATGTTTTTCCGTTTTGTCCCTCAGGTTCCTAAATGGTTGAGATTTTATTTCATGATTTGGATATTTCTCATAGTGTCCGATCTCAACAATCGGCCCAGGTCTGTTGTTTGTGGTAGATACAACTCGGAATATGCTCGTAGGGCCACTAATCCTGTTTGGGAGGGTGTTTCCACTGGTTGCGCTGTTGGGACTCATAAGCAAGGTGATCGGGATGATACTATACGTAGGATTAATGTGTATAGGTTTTTATGCGGGTTAAGGTCGGACACGACTTTGGATGATTCTTTTACACAAGAATGTGCTGAAGCAGCGACTGTTATGGATGCAAATAACAAGTTAAGCCACTATATTGATTCATCCTATACTTGCTTTACTGAGCCTGCGAAAGAAGCAGCCAAAACCTCAAATTTGGCACTTGGGATGTCTGATTCTACATACACAATCGATATGTATATCAATGATAATGGAGTAGTTAGTTTAGGGCACAGGCGATGGGTCCTCCATCCTGCTCTGAAAGAGTTCGGGTTGGGTTTTAGAAGGAGGGCTGGTGTGTTGAAGGTGATTAATGTCGAGAAGAATACATCAAATCTCCCTTCTTTCTTTGCCTATCCATCAGGTGGGCCTTTTCCAATTGGACTCATTTATAGTCAATGGAGTTTTCATTCAGATAGCTTGTTTTCGAATGCCACAGTTAAAATAATGAGGAGTGATAATGTGGAAGTGCCTACAACTATTGATGTGAGTAATATGGCCTACGGAGGAGTTCCGAAAATGATTAGGTTTCTTCCTAATATGCAAATGGTGTTTAAGAATTCTTCATATACTGTCACAGTATCAACCGGTGTGAATACATGGCAGTATATTGTAAGGCCTACAGATTGTGCGGATATTATTTCTGATTCTGATTTTAATCCAGATACTCTTCCATCTCCTACAGATCCATTGCATGCTCAAAAAGTTGCAACAAAAGTTGGAACAATATTTTTCGCATTTGCTTCCGTTTCTATTGGGGGTTCTTTTGTATTCTCAATAGTTGCGAAAAAGATTTCATCGATGAAGGAGGACAATGTCTCAGATAATAAAACGGAAAAATAGTGTTATTTGCCTTTTTTATATTCTTTTCTTCTCTTTTCTCTATCTAATTTTGTGTATCTTGCAGCATCAAGTACAGTTGGAGGGATGAGTTGATTCTGCTTATTAAGGATTTCGTTTGCAATAACATCTTCAATAACTTGATTTTCATCAGTTGGTGCATAGTCTGCGGTTGCATTAGAAAGGCCTTGATATCCAGAAGGATTGAATCGCAAATTAGCAGCATTTTTCCTCGAGAGCATTTCGGCAAAAGTGTCTTTAGTGCCAAAAGACATTTCAAACTTTTCATATGAATCCCAAAAATCAATATTGGTTTTTGGATTAATAAATGAACTTCCATGATAGAATATCTGCCTTGCTCTCTCGGTTTCTTGAAGTTTCATTTCCATAGTAGCATATCGAATACACCAATCAGCAGAAACAATGTTATTATATTTCTTAATTGCAAACTCATAAATATCTCTAGTTTTTGAAACCCCCAAAAACCTACATGATGACGAAATCCAAACACTGATTATTTCATCACTGGGCAAATGATCAGCTGCTCTTTTGTAAATATCCATTGCGAATCTAATCATACCATATTGTTCCTCAAAATATGCATACATTACATATAATTGTAGCAAAAATTCAGGGGTCGCATTCTTTAGAGCTTCTTCAAATAAATCTCTTATTCGTTCTCTCTTGCTGCTTCCATATGCATTAATAAATTTATGAAGGTACCTGAACCAAATTACATTACTATTGGGCCAACCTGCGAGTTTGATTCCAATTTCATAAACCCTAAACATTTCATCTATGGTTCCTCTGTTCTCAAGAAAATTCGCATATGTCAAAATATGCCTGATAGTAGCTGCTTTTGAAACGATGCATCTTTCAAAAAATTTTATTGTTACCGATGGCATACTAAATGAGATGTGCAGATCAAGAAGCAATGACCATATCTCGGACAAGCCTGCAAAATTCTTAATTCTAGAATCATCGATCGATTGCATTAATACCTCAATTGCATTTTGGGGTTCTTTTTGATCAAGTTCATATTCAGCATACATCAAATATATCCGTATAATATCACTATACATTATAGATTCTTCTTTCAATGAAATATCAAAAATGAATCGAGGATCATCTGATATTAATGCTAATTGAATCCATAAATCTGCAAAAACACCAATGGACACTCTTTTAGGATTCACAGTTTCAATGGCTTCAACGAAAACTAAAAACTGAGATTGTTGAGGAATTAGTGGCATAATCTGCTCCCATAATTCATGTCTTTCTCGAGGATTATAAATATATTCCTTATCCATATACAAAGAAGAACGTAAAAGCCATTCACTCACATTATTTGGATCACTTCTGATGATTGTATCATTCAACAAAAATGGTTCCCTATCTAAAAGATTCTCCAACTTTGAATAGAATAAAGATCTCTGCTTGTCATTAGACTCTGCAATAAACTTCATTAATGATGTTAGTGCACCAAATATTACTTTAAAATCATTAACAGTCCTTGTTTGAGACAATGCATCTTCATATACCTGAATCGCATCGGCAAATCGACCTTTACGAGCAAACAAATCTGCAATAGTTACCCACATTTTACCATTTTCCACAATAAAATCCTGACAACCATTTCTTAATATTACTTCAGCATTCTCAATGTATGGATCCATTTTTATTACCTCAGCTAACTTATTCCAATAATAAAACTTTGGCCTTTCCTTAGGAGATTGAAAATATGGATCCTGGAGTAATTTTTGAATGTAATAAGCCGATTCTTTTGTGGCTTTTTTCTCAAGAAACCATTCAACAGCTTCTTCAATATGGTTTGAATGCAACATCAAGTACCTTTTATAGGCATCATCAACGGATAGAATTGACTGAGAATCTTTAATAAGGGGCAAAAAAGCATTCCATATCATGTCATGCTGTGTAATTGGAAGCGCTTGAAGAGCTCTATTAAACACTTTCCTCAAAAATGTCACACACTTTTGTTTGGAAATAAATACCAAATAATTAATCCATAATCTCGGACATGTCCACAAATTCATTAGAGCTCTTTCATAAACTCCGTTCGCTCGACTAACACACTCAGAATCTTCCAATAGATAATTCTGAGTGAAAGTTGAGCGCGTATCTGTATAATCAATCCACAGTTTGTAAGATCTTGGAAATGTTTGCACAGATCTTTCATAGTAAACCCAAAGTTTTTCGCTATTAATTAATATAATGTCATTAATACTATTTGAATCAATTCCAACATTTAATAATGTAGATTTTTTCATATTTATATATGCAATCCACTGTGAAACACCAGGAAACCGAATTAAATTTGATTCAAAGGGAATATCTGATGTTGTAAGTTGCATTATATGTTTATTTTTTGTAAATTCATGTAAATATTGTAAATTTTGACGATAGAAACTGTCATAGATTGGTCATTCTATTATGTGTGAATTGCGGGCATCCGAAGGGAAAATTTTATATAGAAGGTTGATTATAGATAGTATGAAAGATGCTGGATTCTCCTTCAACAGTGAAGATAGTATGGCAATACTAAAATGGTACGATAATCTTAAAAAAATCGATTTTTTTAGTTCCTTGAAACCATGGCAAATAACAAATAGACTTCCAAAAGTAAATGTTATTTGTAGGAAAGCACCGCTTGTGCGATTGATTCAGAGAACATCGGTGTTTTATCCTTTCAATTTTGACTTCTTTCCAAAAAGCTATATTATTCCAATCCAAGAAGACATATTGAGAGAAGAAGTTAAAAGGGGAGATACAAGATATATTGTTAAACCTGACAGGGGGTCACTTGGAAATGGGATAACATTTATCGAACCTGGAGAGGAGTATCCGGAAGTGCTCAAACTTAGTGTTGTTCAAGAATATGTTCCATCTCACCATTTAGATGGATATAAATTTGATTTGAGAATTTATGCACTTGTTTCATCAGTTAACCCTCTTAAAATATATGTATTTCGTGATGGTGTTGCAAGATTTTGCTCAAAAAAGTATGGAGAGAAATCTGTGTATTCTGAATTAACCAACAAAGCACTGAACTCAAAGAATCCAGAAGTTGATTTTGATCAAATTATTAAAATGGTGAGCAAAGTTTTCAACAGGCTAGAATCTGAAGGAGTTAATACCAAAGAGCTTTGGAAACAGATTGATGATGCCATTGTGACAACGATTATTACTTCATATAAGTACTTAGTTGATGGTGAAGTCCAGCTTTGTCCTAAGAGAGGGATTAATAGGTGTTTTCAGATATTGGGATTTGATGTAATATTGACTAAAGATATGAAACCGGTTGTTCTTGAAGTCAACTATCGTCCTTCTCTTCAATCGAATTCGAAAATCGAAAGGGCAATGAAATCAAAAATGCTCAAGGAGGCAATGGAAATTGTATCTCCCGGAGCAGAATTTCAAAAGTATGTAATGGATCATATTTCAGAGAATCTTGAAGATCGTTGGGACTATCTCCTTCAAAACGACCCAGAACTTATTGATATCATTAGATTGATAGAACAGAGAGACTTTTGTGAATATGGTTCATATAATAGGGCATACCCTTGTTCCTACAGCGAATTAATGCAGAAGTATAATAAAATGATAAGCACGGTATTAAGAATGCCTTCTGACTACCGTAGCAAGTACTTCTTACCTCCTCTCGTTAAGATTAAGAGAACAAATGAACCAGTTTCAAGTCCAAACAATACTATGTAAACATCTTTACTTTTTATGAGTTATCAGGGCATTGACATTGAGTATTTAGAGGAAAAGAGATTTAATATTGAACGAATTTTTGATTTTTTAGACTCAAGTTTGCCCCTTTGTTCAGTTCATCAGATGAAAACAGTGATCTCGTTTTTTTATTTTATGTCTTTTACAATAATGTTTTTACTTTACCCTCAAATCAATAGTGGATCTATTAGTGTTGGATATTTTCTTACATTCTTCCCATTATATGTTGCGATGGCTATTCATGTAGTTTTATCAATTTTATATGTAGTGTTTTCATTATTTTGTGGTGCAAGTTCAAAAACATGTGTACGCCATGTTTATAGCTATCACACAATGGTTCCTTTTAGTATGGGATCACTTCTAATCATATATTTAGTTTTTTCAATACCATATAATATTTCCAACATTACCATTTGTTTAGCCATATCTTTAATATGTGATTCATTATGTGGACTGGCAAGCTTAGAATCTCATAGGTTTTTGATATTGTTCGAAACAATAGCATTGATTCCATTTATAGTGTTATATCATTTATATGTGAATAATAAATTGCCCTATATGTGGATGATTTATATACCATTCTACGTTTATTTTGCGGTTTATTCAGCCATATTGATCGGTTTAATGAGTTGTTGTAGTGCTTGGAATGGATGCTCGACTAGTTTTCTCCACAATCAAGGAATTCAAGCAGAATTTGATGCATCATATGATTTTGAAGTTTTCTGGAATTCGGCATACTGGCACGATAGAAATCAAAGAAAGAGTGAGAGCGAAGACTCTTCAAGCTCCCAAGATCACAATGATGATGACTTTGTTAACACAATCGCCTCATCATTAATTGATACAAAGAAAAGAGATCAAAAGTTCCCAAAAAAGTCACAATTTCAACTCTATAAGTTAGATTCAACACTTGAAAAGCCATATTTTGAGTCTTCATTATTAGTAGTATTAGCATTCATGTGTTTTATCATAATTTGCACATTCCAAACAAAATGGACAGTCTATAGTTTTTATTGTATTTTTGGTGGCGGAACTATAGTATTATTCCTCCTCTCATTAATTAACTCTCGAGCATTCGGGAGGAATACTCTATTTGTTACCAATCTTGATCTTGATACCATAGATATATTGTGGGATCATCCAAGTTTTAGTCTTGTTTTATAGAAGGACTTGGTTGTTTTCTTTTCTTATTTGATTCGTTTCGATTGGTTTGGTTTCATTACTAAATAAGAGATCTCTGACTTCATTAGAAAACCTTCTCATTTTTTCTGTTTTATTGATTAATATCAAAAACTCTTTAACTTGCTCACAAAGACCAAATTGCATAATAATATTCCGAAAATATACCAAAACAAAATCTGGAAACTCATCAAAATGATTAATTAAGTCTTTGGAAAACTCAAGAAGTGATTTTGGGCTTGATATGGTTCCTCGGAAAAAATTGATCAGATTGAATTGAGCATCTGAGTGCCAATGCACGCACAATTTTAGCAAAGATATAGATTTTGGAAAAACAACATCTGATATTTCTAATACATCACACACTGTTGAATGTAAACAAATTGCTGTAAGGATTTCTGTCATTTGGCGGAAATAGTTGGAATAGAACACAAAGGGTTTCCAAGATCCGGTTTGTTTATCAATTCTATTAACAAGAACTTTAATATAATAGTTTGGATTACTCAGTAATGAGGCATTCTTATCAATCCAAGAAAAATACCTTGTTGTTTCAATCCAATTCATCAAAAAATCAGCAGAATTTTCATTACTTGAGCAGTATGCAAATACATGACGGAAATCTATAGTTGATGCCAAGAATGCTATATTGTTAATTGAAGGCTGAACCAAAGGCTGAATAATTTTACATACTGAAGATAAATAATTGTTTTTTGCATCATTTGTGTTTTCATCCAGCTTTTGGAGGAGTGGAGCAAGTGCTATTACAGCCTTTTTAACAATTTCTTCCCCTTTTTGAGAATTAATCTCGATGTTACTCTGTGGAAAAGTACTAACGCATTCAGGAACAATATTTTTATCTCTAAGAGGGCACAAATCATTGAGTTTAGATCTTCTTGATTCTGAAAAACTATCGCATTCATTAACGATTGATTTCAACGAAGAAATTTGATTAGATTCTTCTAAAAACCCTATAAACCGTATGAATGATTGAGTCTTGAGTTTATGAAAATCCAAATGACTAAGTCGATCAGTAATAATGTCTAAAAAAAATCCAACAATTGTTGGGTGGCTTTTTGATATAAAATGAACAAAAAAATCAATCCTAGTTTTGAATTTCTCAGGCTGAGAATCATAAAAAAATGAATCAATAACAATGGAATGAAAGAACGAAAATGGCTTTGTTGCATAGTTGTTTTCAACTGCTAGATTATGAAAACAATAAAATAAATCTATTATTATAGGGGGCATATCAACGAGACTTGAATATGAGTTTGAACACAGCATGACACGTATAACATCTCCAAAAACAAGTTCCAAAAAGTCCACATACTCATGTTTTAGTACAGCTTCCTTATATTTTTGTATTTCGGCTTTCTTGTTCTCTTGTCTATAAAGATGGGCTATATAATTTAGAGACGCAAATCTATTGTAACAAACCATATAATCAAAAAACTCAGACATAGGGTATTGTACTGAACCCATATTACAGTCTTCAACCAATCTATATATTTGAGGAAAGGTTTTCGTCATCATTGCTAAAGGCCTCAAATCATAAAGTGCCCTGATAATTTCTCGAAATGAATTTCCTGATATAATAGAGAAATGATTAACAAAGATGCTATTAAGGCACTGAGAAAGCTCGGAATTCTCATTTTGCCTTAGATTTATCTTTTTTTTCTCACTCGGCTGTAATAAATAGGCCTGAAAGAGCCGAATAAGCTTAAATGCCAGGAGAGAAAGTAGTATTTCAGATGACCACACTTTAGAATGTGATTTATACCTTTCCACAATCTGCAACAAAAGAGACTTATCTCTTTCACTCCAATAGCCATGATCAATTGCAGATAAAATAGATTGAGATATTCTATGATAATAAATTGGCCTTGATTCAGCAAAAGCCTCCATACATTTCCATGTGGCTGCTTGTGATTCATTTGAAAAATCTATCCAAAGTCTTTTAATATTATCACAAAGTTTAAAAATAACCATGTCTGCTAAATTCTTCATTCTTTCTTCCAATATTAACTGGATCACTTGAAGGACCAGTTTCCATTCTTTTATTGTAAGAATAAATATGCAAACAAACTCAATAGTTTTAGGCATTTTCTCATTATCTCTCGCAGTATTCTCTATGAAGTTCGCAATTGATAGGAAATCACCGTCCCATAATGAGCTAAACGTTGATAAAAACTCCCCTTGAGACTTTTCAAGATTTGATCTGGAACTAGTACTAATGGAGTTTTTTCCTACAATAATCTGATGATAAAATCTCTTTTCCTCGTGCCTTTTCGAACTCATAGAAAAAATCCAAACTATTTATTTACATGTCATAGAGAGAATCATTTGATATATCTTCTCGGATCAACCTTTTAACAAAAGAATCATCAAAATCCATATCAGTACTCAGGGAATCAAAAGTTGAAGATACCGAATCGTATGTAGGCTGGTAATTGTTACAGGAGATACTGTGTATATCAGAATAGGATTCAAAATCACACGAATCTTCATGAATTGTCTTCTCGTATCTCGGAATCCAACGATAACAAAGATCTTCTCGTTTTTGGATCTTAATTGGTTTTTTAAAACTATAACCATGATAAAGTGAGATATTTCCTTGTTTGTATATTAGGTCTCTGAATTCTTGGATTTTCCGTTGGAGGTCATTGAGCTGTTGAAGTGCGGATTGCATTATGTTATGTACGTTTATAATTATTTAATCCTGTTTTTCTTTCAAAACAATTCTTCTATGAACAAATGCTATTGTAGCTGTGAATGAAGCGAATACAACCCATCCTGCAACTAAAACCATGAGAGTCACATAACCGAAAGCGAGCCAATTGAAAAGATCTGTTCCATCAGTAAACTCAACATATGTAGGCTGTATATTATCTCCCAATGTGAATGAAATGAGAATCTCTATCATTGACCACATAGATCTTGTCTTTGGTGCAACATGAGCAAATATAAATACCCCTGCTAAGAAAAAGGCACATATTATTGGAGAAAAACCAACTAAAACACCAAACATCATCCCACTACCATCTCTAATGATTTTGATAAAATGATAAGAATAGGGTGTATTTTTGAACCACTGAAGGCTCATTAAGAAGAGACCCGCTGATGAAATTGAAAACATTTCCATAGCAGAAAGTGAAGGTATTTCTGTCATTTTGTTTAAGTCAATGATAAGAATTATTCCAGAAACCATGGAGAGAAAAACAACAAATGTTTCTATTGGGAGCCATAAACCAACAGAGTAATGAAGTTGAGTCGAACCCTTATAGTTTTTGTAAGATTGATCTTCTTTACGGAGAATCCTGTGTAGGGCTAAAGATTCGGATATTTGCATCTTGTTGAACAGAAGATGAAAGCAGCATATAAGGATAAATGGTAATATGATCTTCAGGGTATATCGATAAAAAACAGAATTGCTCGTATTTGAAGCTTTTTCCTGCGGACATTGCATTCTAAAGATTTTGCTACTTAAAAAAAAGGCAGGATCAGAGAAAACACGTGATACAATCAGTTTAACATCCCACTGCGAACAACCAGGGACAGCTTTTCTGGATGAATAAATGAATAAAGGGATATCTGTTGTGATTGTTACAACATTTTTTAAGATAATTGAATCCACATATAGGTTTTCTACGTCAAATAATGAACCATTACTAAAAAGTATCGAATTATATACTAATTTTGTATCATTCGGAAAAGAAACATTAAGCATAAAATCATGTTTGATTGAAGCAGCAGTTAGATGAATACTTTCATAATATTCGTTCAATTGACTCGAATTTGATATTGGAGATTCATGTTTTTCCAAAAAGAAAAGAGATACCAACATTTTTCTAATGAAATAACTTATCATTGTGGAAGGCGCCAGTACTTTTTGAATATAGACAAATATTAAAATAACTTCCATTAAAACAAGGAAATAGCGCAAGGGAACCTTATAATTCTCTTTCCATTCAATAAATTCATTACCATTTTCATGATATGAAGCCCTTTTTTTTGGATGGCTGATTAGTCTAACTTTCATAAAAATATTGGTGATTCAAACACATTTTTAATACCAATTATCATCATATAACAACGAGCCTTTCTTTGGATTCCTATTAGTTTTGGAAGGTAATCTAACAACAACATATGGATCAATCTCATAACTGATCTCCCCGAAAAAAGATCTTTGCCATGAGATTCCTTGTTCTTTTATTGTTTCATCATTCATCAACTCATTCCACATAAATGAGTCTATTCTGTATGAAGTTAATCTATTATGTCTTGGATTACTCTCAATAAATATTCTATTTAGCGAATCGAATGTAATATCTTCTATCATAGGTATTTCATATATTTTATTATCCTTTTCTACTGGCTCTGCAATGGTTTTTGCCATCAAAAAACAAATATAAACTACAATCCCATAAATACATGGATGAATTAATAGATCTACCGTGAAATCACCATACTTATATATTTTATCGCTGAATGTTTCGTTAAATAAATACCCTGAAACACTGAGCAAATCGTGGATAACCCCAATTCGATGATCAATTGACGAAAAAGGCTTTTTATCAATGACAAAATGCGGGAAAATCTCACTTGTACTTTCTAAATGATCAAATGGACAAGAAAATCCGCAAAACAAAAACAACATGATAAACTGTGTAAAATAGTTTATTTGTAAACTTTTACAGTGTAAAACTCTGTGCAATAGACTTAACAAAATTTCTAATATTTGATGATTCATTTGAGAGAAACTCTATGAATAGATTGATAAATTCCGACTTTGGGCAATGAAGGTGAATATCATTGTGCGATTTAATAAATGAGGCAACAATTTCAACAATTTGAACAGCTTCCTTGGATGAATTAAGTTTGACTGTTGATAATGCATGATAAATCATTAATGATTTGGCTGAATCATGGTCTTCATAGTTTAAAGCTATGCTCAGAGAATCTGATATGATTCTTAAAAATGAGTTTTCACATGCTTTCAAACAAACATGCTTCATCAATAGAATTGAGATGGTCTGATATTTACATTGGTTAATAATAGATGACAACATTTCTTGTTGAAATATAGGAGATTCGATGATACTTGATATTGAATTAATACAATAAACCTGAATAATTTTGCCCTTTTTCTGAGAAAATCGGATTGTCTCAATGATAAATTGGTTTGTAAGGGTTCTATCATTGGTTCGAATGACCTCCGATGCAATAAATGGAATCAAATCAGCGTACTTATCATTTGACTCCAGAAAAGACATATAAAAATGCTGTATTAATTCTATCATTTGGGTTTTTGAACTACTTTGGAATACATTCTCTAAAATTTCTTTTAAGTCCTCGGTTTTGGACAACTTTCGAGCCAACGAAAAAAACAAGCCGACAGAGTAAACAAGCAATTCTTTTTCAATTACACTCATAGTAGGAACAATAGTGCTAATTAATCCTTTGGTTACATGTTTTACCATAAGGGTTTTAGAAACCAGTAATTCCATAGATTGCACTCTTATTGACTGAAGCACCATTTGATTGACGAAACCAACCAATAATGAAATAGATCTGAATGTGAGTCTTTCTGGAATATTATCAATAAAATTCTGATACAATTTGAATGATGAAGACAAAATGTTCTTCGAATTATCACTCAATGATGTTTCAATAATGTCAAGCAATGATTCAATTGACTCATCAAAATATAATCGATCAAGAAAACTACCAATAGAGGCTAATACAAAGAGTCTAGGCTCGTCAAGTGTTTGGTTCTGGAAAACAATTACATATGGCAATAATAATTCGCTTTGAACAATTTTCCATCTATTAACATCGCATATTACTGATGAAATAATCTGCCGTAATCCATTCAAGGAAAACATTGAAATATCTTCATGGTCAAGGCACCCAGTTCTATTAAAGTGGCCATGTACCATTGCCCAGGCCTGCGACCATATAAACCTCACTCTGCCAAAATTGATACTCATTACTTCAATAATCTTTTGCATAGAAAACAGTTTGGGAGGGTTCATACATAGTTCCTCTGTCGAAACATCGCACAGGGATCTTATAAATGAAAGAAAGGCAAATCCACTTAAAATATTTGAATTAGCATAAATTTCATCAATGTCAACCATGAACGTTTTATTCACGCTCTGGTAGGCTTCCTGTGGTTTCCTGGCATCAATTGCTTCCATTTCAATTTCTGCCGAAGATAATAGTGAAGAGAAAAACTGTAAAACAGGTAGCCAAGATCTCCCAAGATTATCACCATTTGTTCTAATCGTTAAAATTAGAGACTTTATAGAAATGTCAGCGATTTCACCTTTCGGGGTTGATAAACAAAACTGACACCAAAATGATACAATGGTGTCTAGGGCCTTTTCCATTAGAAAATTGGACGAAAAGAAAACAAGTGTAGAAGCACATTGAAATGCAATATCAATTAAAGCCGAATCAAATGAAGTTTGAACAATATTAGAGATTGTTGCAAAAAAATTAGGCCAATGACGATCTACAATTAATACAAGTAGATCATTTTTGATCGATGGTATTACCAAATACTCTTCTTTCTGAATTATCGACTCTAATAAATGTCTACTATTATTCTTCATTAAGTTTGAAGAATAAATTGTATTCAGTTGCATGGGTTTCGCTGCAACCCGGTTATATATACCTTGAAGCACGGAGATATCTACTTCGCGTGCCTCTTTAACATGCCTTGTATTTGTAACCCATTGCTCACAAGTTATTTTCCTCGTTACATTAGGATTGTGAATATCTGTTTGAAGCATGATTACAGAGAAAGACAAAACATAAGCAGCATCTTCGGATATTTCAGGGTTGTCTTCATGATATTTTGAAGCAAATCCCAACATAACACGATCTATTTGTTGGGATTCTCCTGGTAGCAAAAAGGTCGAGCATAATTCCCTGAGACCTTCATCTATTGATTTCTTCTGGAAATTATATGTTTTAATATAATGATTAAGAATATCAGCATTTTCAGCTTTCCCTAAAAACTCAGATACTTTGGATGAGTCCAAAAGAGAACACTCCCGAATAAATTTACCTATAGATTGAGGGGAATCCGTTACCAATTCGGATTTAAGCATCATTTGAAGCCCTTTCTTTGGATTATCGTTAAACAACTTTGCACATCCTTCAATATTCATTTTCTGATCAAGAATAGTTCTTTCATCAATTGACTCTGTAGTAAGAGTTGATGATTCAGCTGTTAAATAAAACGTCTGGAAAGTAAACAAAACTAATAATAGTGACTGAAAACATATAAAACACTTATCAGTGTTCTCATTGTTAGTTAAAATACACTGAGTGATGGAATTCATAAGCTTTTCAAAAACTCTTGTCGATGCTGAAGCATTGCAATCAAACATTGCAAAAACAATTAATAGAGAAGGCTTTTTCATCGAACAAATGGCTTCAAGATAAGATAGGGCCCTTTGCATATGTACCAATGATAATTCAAATGATGGAGTAATAAGTTCATCAATAATTGTTGGCAACGATGGAATTACGAAATCTTCGAAGCTAACATACATCTTAAAAAGATCCAGAATCTCAGAATAAACTTCTTTGCTCATAATAAAAGAACATTGAATGAACATTTGGGGTACTTCAATTAAGCAAATCTCTCTGCATTCATTTGTTGCTGATATAAATGATTGTGTTGAAAACACCAAAACTTGTATCATAGACAACAAAAATGAATTGTATACATTTACCTTTGATGGAGACAATGACTTTATCAATAGTTTTGAGATATTGACATAATCAGAAAGTAAAAGCTTGTCTTTTGATGATTTCTCAAGTAGAAGCACAATTTTTCTACAAAATCTCCTAATTACAGATTCAACAACATTTTTGAGCTCATGCATGCAATTTTCTTCAATTATCTTAAGCATTCTTTCTACAAAGCCACTCAATATTTCATTGTGTATATAAAACTGTTGATTTGGAGAAATAAGAAAACTTGTTAGACATGAAGAGGCATCAGCAAACACATTTCCCTTTGGTTTCTCTAAGAAATCAAGAAAAATATCAATTAAAGAAATGGAATGATTTGAAGAGAGAAAAAACTCAAATTCTTTGGATGAAAATAATTCATTCAAAGTACTTAAACAAGATTGGTATATATCTCGATACTCTGATGTTAATAAGGTTATGATCAGATCAATTGATGGAGTAATATCAAAAGCTTCAAGAGCTTTAAATGATTCATCAAGTTTTCCAAGAATAATTTTATCCTTTTTCATTAAACTATTCACTGATACATCATTCAGAAAAGGTGAAATTACAAAAATCTGGCCTTGAACAGATTCAACCATTCAGGTAGGAGTTGTCAGATTAATCGTCATCAAACAAAATTTCATAACTTTATAGAGCGGTTTTGATCTTCAAAATTTTGACACAGATCACTTTTTTAAAAATATGCAAACTGTTCACCTTAAAAGTGTTCGTGGTGTTCTCCTAAGTCTCGATGTTCCAGTAAATTCCACTGTTGATGACTTAAAGGGATATATTTCCCAGAAAATTGACTGCCCCAAGGAGAGTATCAAAATTATGCACAAGAGTTCATTATTAAGCAGTTCTACCGAAATTTCCATATATCCAACTACTATAGCTGCCCCATTGACTTATTATTCTCCTAAAAATACTGTATCTCAGAACGAGAATAAAGTAAGTGCCCCTGTTCCTGAACCTCCTCAGCCAGTTAAACCCGAGCCAAAGGTTCAAGAAGAGGCAAGGAACCAATTTATTAATCCCGAGCCTATCAGAGAAGCTTATCATCAACCTGTATATCAGAGTAATTATGTGAATAAGGAATATAGCAGCCAAATTGCAGTTTTGACCGAAATGGGATTCAAGGAAGAAGAATGTCATTTTGCTCTGGAATATGCTAGAGGGGACTGTGAGTTAGCCGCAGAGTTATTGAGTGAGGGAATAACTTCACATGAAAAAATGGAAGAACAAAACATGAAAAACACCAATGTTCAAATGACAAATTTAATTAAGACAATAATTCGCCAACCAGAAACACTCCAAAATGTTATTGAATGTGATGGGGTGTTTGAATTAATATCAAATGGAAGAATTATGCGTGTCTCCATTGATGTAGATACCTTAAGGGAAGAAGCAAGAAAAGCAGGAATACCCATTCCTCAAAAACAACAACAGGATATTTCCCAAATGGAAACCATATACCAAGATTTGTCAATGGAAGAGAGACACTTTTTATATGAGATATGCCAAACTTATCAGATTGAGATGGCAGAAGTTCTTCAGTATTATATGGCATGTGATAAGAAGCAAAAGGACACAATTGATTTAATTAAAACAATGATATGATTTTTTCAATTATCAGAGCATTTTTGAGTGATGCTGTCTCCCTGACTTCTTCTAAAACCCTTTCAATTCCACAGTTCAATAAAACTTGAAATGAGGAGCATTTAATAGATTGTATTTCAGCAATGGACTTAAGAATAATCTCAATAATTCCATTATCTGTTCCAAATAAAATTGATATATATGCTTCAACAATGTTATTAAATTGAAATATCTGACTTGAAATTATGGGAATCTCAATGATAACATTAGCTAACAAGGATATTAACTCGGATTTTTCGGAAAAAACGAAATTTTTAATTCGATCATCCATTTCTATCAGCCAGGAGTTGGTAATATAGTTTTCAATCCTGGTAACATCATAAGAGAGGTAATTGCATATACATAAATAGCATTGACTCCTGACTTGAGAACTTTCAGAATTATATGAGAGTCTAAATACTATATTAAACAAACCATATTTATCAAACACATCAATACATTGTCCATTTAATCCAATTCCCATAGTTATCAAAAACCTGAGAATAATATCATGCAATTGCCAATAATCATATGATAGAAGAATTGCACAATCCTCAAAAATTGATGTATCTAACATGAACATATAAAAACCCCCTTGGCGAACAAAAAGTAATAGTGAAAACATAGAATAGTAGGCTACTGAGCTATTTCGATAATGCAACAATTTATTTAGATATGGATAAATTGAGTTTTCGAATAAACAGAGAACATTCTCCCTCATTAAAAGCTCAAGATACTCGATATCAAAACCAGAAATATGATCATATGATAGTGGAAACTCAATATCAAGTGATTCCATATATAAAAAATAGCTCAATAAATTGTATGATAACTTTGAAAGCAATTGTACATTTTTTAGTTTTGGATAGTGAGTCAGGAACACCAGTGCTATATCAACAAAATGGGTGCAAATCATGCATAAACGACTAAAAAGAGAAGATATTGATATGTTATATAGACAATTCAAAGATGAGCTAATATTCTCATCAGAATTTGATAACAAACACTCATAAAGACTGCTTAATAAACCTTCTTGAATAAAATATGCAGTAATTTCTTGGGAATTCGAAATAATATTAGTGTATGCCTTCATCATCAAGCTGGAGGGCTCAGAAAAATACATAGTAGAGTACCTTTCAAATGCCTTCGATTGGACAATAACAGCTAAAATATACTGGTCTTCGGTTTTGCATAAATTAATAACATCATTTATGGCACAAAGTCTCCAATTTGACGAAGTTGAGTTCAATCTGTACTCAATATTAATTAATAGCGATTCAATTGAATCAAAATCATAATTATCTCCCGTTTTTTCAGCTACATGCAATAGAGATATCCGATTTGTCGATGAAACTCGGGATTTATATGATTCCATGAAGAGTTTCTTGAAGCTGTGTAGAGCTTACAAAACTAACACAAGTTCTCATCGCAGCTTCATGACAGATAGAGAATTCTCAGGTTTGGTAAATGATAATGAATTAATATTGCGCCAAGAAAAGGATATGGAATCGTTTTTAAATGAAAATGGTAAGAATAAAGGAGATTGTGTAATAGATGGTGTTAAGAATCAAGAAATATTGAATAGAAAGGAAATAAAAGTAGATAGTAGTGATTTTGGTCAATCAACTTTAGAAAACATGGATATTGATAAGAATAATCATATTGAATTCGTTTTAAATGAAATGAAGTCCAATGAAACGGGAACAACTCAAGTGAAAAAATATAGATTGATTAGTTTTGATATGCATTATCCATCTTTTGAAACGTGGCACTTAAGTAGTTTTGCCAAATCATTCACTCTCCCCAAGCCACCATCATTATGTTTTGGAAAGCTTACCGATAGATGTGCCAAAACGAATAAATTGGGGCTTTTTTCCTCTTTTAGGAGCCAGAAAACAAATGAAAGCAAATTATTTGATTTTTCCAATTTTTTAGGAAGCAATCTGGAGCCGACTATGTTGGAAAACATTTCCGATCTTCACTCTTATATTGTAAAATTGAAAGGAGAATATATTCAAGTTCAAGAAAGGCAAGAAAAATACTTATGTGCTTTGTTTTTCTATAACAAACAAAAACAATTTGTGCAATTAATTAGGTATTATAAGTATTTTGTATTGCTTCACATAGACAACCAGATATATCGTGACATAGGGGTAATTATAGATTATTTCCAAGACGAAGCCAGAATGGCATTGAGTTACTTGTACCCAGATCAATGGGAATCTCCGAGATTGTTAATGAAACGACTCTCAAATGTTTTACATATTACTTCAAATCACTTATCAACACTGAATGAAGGAGATTGGAAACAGATTAGTGGTTTGATACAGGAATGGAATCAGTATTTCTATGGTTTAATCCCCCTGATTGATAAATTAGCAAGCTCAAATGATGATGTAGTTATTATTTCTGTATTAAAAGCTATTCATGAAATGCGTGACTCATTTGCTACATTTGGAAGTGTTTCACAACAAATTGATAATATTAATCACACGAATCTTATGTTAACTACCCAAAGAGCATTGAAGAATTCTGTTGAATATATTATCAATTATATAAGTGTTTCTGAGATAGATGATTTTGTTACTTTGCCTCAGGCGATAGCATTCATTAAAGGTATTATAGATCATTATAGTGTTTTGATAATTCCTGATTTAGATGTTGTATCTTTCACTGATATGTCTGTATTAATTGAAAGCACAATTGATAATATTTTATCCGATATTTCTTGTCATACAATTGAAATTTGTGATGTTGATAGATATTCCGAGTTTCTTGGGAGAATATCTGACAATTTGGAAAATATTATCATTGAAAACCATGCAAATCTCAATATTAATAAGATTGTTGATTTGCATTCTTACATCACATCTGTTAGGTATAATGTTCTTCATTTGCATTCAGCTGATTCGGAAAAAGATATTGTTTTTTCAAAACATATTGGAGCTGTTATAAGTGATTTGAGTAGCTTTCAAAATGCATACATAGTTTATTCCAAAGAATCAGATTCTTTTGGTGATTTATCAAATGATTGTCTTTCGTTTTTACAAAAAAGCATGGGAACTCTTTGCAGTATTGACTCTATTTTGGATATTGTTCCTCGAAATCCTGAGAGATACATGACAATCAAACAATTTTTATCTCACATGAGTTCAAAAATACAAATGATGCAAAGATATATTGGTGAAAACCTCCTAATGAAAACTTATATTAGTCTTGTTACTAGTGTCCAGATTGCAATTGAATACATATCCAATGTCACTAATAGAATGAATAAGAATAACTCTTCAATTATTATCGAAAACTCTTCATCTATTATTCGTCGAGTATCATTACAATCACTATATGACCAGAATCATAGAATCACTGATATTGATTTTTCTGTGTTTTCAAATGGCTTCATTGATGAACCAATGAAACAAAAAGCTTTAATAACCAGTTATTTAATTTCTAAGGAAGCAGAAGATAATGATGAAAACATGAGGCATCTCTTTGGTAGTTTGATCTTAGCACAAATTGATGCACTATCAAGAAATTATAATATTGGATTGAATTCTACCCAAGTATTATTCCAATTAATAACTTCTATTGTTCATTCAATAAGAATTGTTTCCAATCAAATATCTAGCAAAGATTATAACAATATCAAAACGAGTATTGATCAGACTATTCAAAGGCTTCAGGATATTCAAATTGCCTTGAACGAAAAAGAAGTATATACAGAATTTGGGAAGACCAGATTGGTTGTTTTTTTAAAATTATGTTCATTAATATCCAATATTGTTTTAATTAGTAATCATTTTTTAATTGAAAATGATTTTCCATTTAATGATTCTAGTCTCCAATGTGATTTGCATGAACTTAAGCTTATGTTTTCTTCACTCCCAAAGTACCGAATTACCAGAGTTATTCTGTTTACCAAAGAGTTGATTATTTTGGCTTCTCAAGAGAATTCAAATCAAAATGATCTAGAAGACATCATTAATCTGGAATCCAGTATATTATCATCAATAGATGATATTGTTCAAGGCTTGATGCAAGAGACCGATGTAAGGTTTATTAAAGGAGATTCTATGAATATTGAAGAATTGAACAGGTCTATACAATTATTAAGGGAATCTTCTACCATCAATATCGAAATCAATGCTGTTGATGCTAGGAGATTGTTGGATGATGTCTCCGATAACTTTTATTCTTTCTCATCATATATTCACAAATCTGATTTTTCATTGACAGAGTTTTTATCTTGCTCGAGCCTTTTATCCAAATCAGTTAGAGTTTTTTATGATACCGCAATATGTATAAAAAACAACAATCAATATTTGGATCACTACATATTTAGTTTGAAGTCTTCATTGATTGAAGTATTAACAGTATTAAAGTATTATCTGTCGATCGGAACACAGAGGCTATTTGATGATTCCGTTAAATCATATATATCTAGCTTTAAATCATATGTATCCAAATCTGGAAGAAGAATTTCCTTATTAGAGCAACTTGATTCAAGTAATACAAATGACACAATCTCAACATTATGTGTAAGGCAAGCAAAACTGTTTCTCCAAATTCGGGATGATATTCAAATAGAATATGGGCATTCTAAAGAATTCATGCCAATGATATGCACACTATTGTCAAGCATTTATGATACCATTGCTCAAATTCTCCTAACACTGAAAACACAAGAAACAAATGATAGTTTTCATAGCATTATATGGGAAACCCAGGATCTCCTTGATATTGGAGAAGTTGTATTGACTGAGATTAAGTCTCTTAATAGTAATGAAGATATTTTTTGTTGGATGAAAACCTACCTTTTTCCAATTATTGAGCATTTGAGCGATTTGGTTGCAAAAACTAATTTTGATGATTCTTTAAAGAAAAAAGTGAGAACAATATATAATAGCCTTAAAGTGAGATCTATTTTGTTCCATTAATAACAATAAAATGTCTATTTTTTCGGAAAAATTGTTGAGAATAAACCTCAATTAGCGCTTTATTCGATTTGGCAGCATCCTTCCTGAACTGGAGCTGGTTTATTCAGGAGAATTCTTGAAATTGCTTCAAATGCCTCAGTAATATTCTGATTAGTCTTGGCAGATGTTTCAAAAACTGGTGGATTGCCCCAATTCTTGGCCTTCTCCTTGGCCTGAGCAAGAGTAACCGATTTGGTTGGGAGATCGCACTTGTTGCCTAAAACAATGCATTTGGGCTCAGTTCCCTTCGCTGTCTTGCATTCCTTATACAAATCATCTACAAAACCAAGAGATGATGGATCTTCAACAGAATACACAAAGGCAAAGCCATCACACTCTTTAATATAACGGAAACGAAGGTCCTTGAAATCTTCTTGGCCAGCTGTATCAATAATTTCAAGTTGTAACGTTTCTTTGTCAATTACAATATTCTTGTTGAACTCATCCTCAATAGTGGGAATATAATTCTGAGAAAACTCACCGCGAACAAATTGGAGAGAAATAGCGGTCTTTCCAACACCACCAGACCCTAACATACATACCCTTTTGGTCAACATTGTAAATGCTTTTTCTGTGAAACCGTTTCTATAAACTGAAGAAATATTGAATTGAGATAACGGTTAAATGTAAAGTGCATTTTACACAACGATAGCCAATGGATAGGAGCAATACTAGTGTTTCTCTTTGGATTTTTACGAGTTTAGTGTCTTCTACCATTTTGATATTGTTTTTGAAAGTTGTTGATAATCGGGTCCGGTGTAGGTATGTTGTTACGCTTTCTACGTATCATTTGATGACAACCTGGTTTGTTCTTGAGCTTTTTGCGTTTATGGGGTATATTCGCAGATATGTAACGATACCAATGAAAAAGCGTATTTTTTTGGCTCTTTTAAGTGTGTTATCAATAACCTCAATGAATACTTCACTAGATAAGAACTCAATTTCTTTTTATCAGCTAGCCAAATTGTTTTCTATTCCGTACATGATTTTTCACAATGTCGTTTTTCGCAGAGCTAAGTATTCCACTAGCGAATTGGGAGCAATTGGAGTTGTGATTTTTGGTGTTTTCGTGTTTTCGTTTGCTGATGTGGAGTTTAATATGAAGGGTGCTGTTTACGCACTGATCGGTGTTATTTTTAGTTCATATTGCCAAATGGTAATTGGTGATTACCAAAAAGAATACACAATAACCGGAAGCGAGCTTTTGTTGTCAATTGCTCCATATCAGTTTTCTATCGGGTGCATTATGTCGCTATTTTTGGAATCAACAGGGTACGATGGCTTTTTGATGAGCGAGTTTGCCTTAACTGATGTCTTTTATATTATAGCTACATGTGCTCTATCAGTAGCAGTGAATGTGTCAACATACAGTCTGATTGGTTCCACTTCAAGCATTACCTTTCAAGTGGTTGGGCACTTCAAAGCGGCTCTCCTTCTCCTTCTTGGGTTGTATTTCTTCCCTATTAGATGGGGTTCAACATTACAGATGCTAAGAGCAATTATTGGAATTGTATCTGCACTTATTGGTGCATTCATGTATATTAAGTCAAGGAGATCATCCCCTTTGAAAGCTTCTCCTGATGAGCTTGTTCCTTTGGTCTCAGACAGGCATTAAACATATTTTTCGGTTTTGTGTTTTATCCACCATACCCGATCAAGTTGTACCATGTTAACATCCCAGTACTTCAAGTTCTGGCTCTCTCAAGGCTGTCCAAAATGCTGCTGGGCCTGTAATAAACCTTTTTCGAAGAAAAAGATGCATTTGTTTTGTGATTCATGCCATAAGATTCAGCCGCCAACATGTGAGAATTTTTTTGATTTATTTGACCAGAACAAAGAATTTGGAGTTGATGCAAAATTGTTAGATCGCACATATCAGGGTCTCCAAAGGAAAGTTCATCCTGATAGGTTTTTTAGATCATCTAATCAAGAGAAAGAGTTTAGTCAAAGGCTATCGGGGTGCATTAATGAGGGATATCAAGTATTGAAGAATCCTATTTCAAGAGGTGAGTATTTATTGCGTCTCTATGGAGAAGGATTGTCAAATGATGTACCTCAGGACTTCTTAATGGATGTTCTTGATCTGCATGAAGAAGTATCGAGCGCTACCAAAGTTGAAGAACAGGTGGTACTATTAAAGAAAATTCAACAATATATCAAAGAAGATGTGACTCAACTAGCCCAGTTTTTGGCTGTGAAAGATGGAAAGCTGGCGAATCCTGTTGAGGGAGGAAGAACCATTGCTAAGCTTAAGTATCTCTCAAGGATAAGAGATACTTTGAAACAAAAGATTCCAGTTGATAAACTATAGTTCAAATTTTATTTTTCATCTAGAGACATCTTCTTTTCTAATTCGCCCTGGCTGAAGTCAAATGAAAACCTGGACATGCTTGCCATTGACTTTAAAAGTTCTCGTCTTTCAGATGCTATTCTTTCGTTTGCCGACAAGGATTTAAAGAAATACTGATATGTGTTCTTCAATGAGAGGAATCCAATTATTTCCCTTTTCATTGGGACTAATGCTTCGGGGTCAGGATCCTTGGAATCATCTCCCTTTTTGCCAGTTTTACCTTGTTTGTTGATCTTTTTTGCGGGAGGTGTTGATTTAGGTCCCTTTGGAGAGGACCCTCTTTTTCCATGAGGTGATAATACAGATCTGTTTTGAGTAGAAACCAGATACTCTTTGGGATCGTTGTATATGAAAACTGCTGTATCCTCGCTCCACAAAACTGTTTTTAGATCTATATTTGCAGGTGTTGCCAATGTGCCAAAGTATTTTCCATCAGTTCCTTTAAGAAATGAAATATTTGGAACCAATTCCAGTGTTCTTTCTTCCCATTGTACGATTGTAGTTAGTGCTTGTGCTACCATAATATCAGAAGGTCTGTTGTTATGTGTCAATAATGTTTTTCGAGTTAAAAATGTTTGGATAATATCATCATCGCTGCAGTTGAATATTTCATGAGAAACCTTTCTTCCATCAAAAGCATACGCAGTTACACTTTTTGTTGAAGAAAATGTGAATAGGATATTATCATTGTAGTGCATTGCTACAATTGCCCCTCTTCTTTGAAAAACGTGCCCTGTAACTGTTCTCCTTTTAACATTCAAAAAACAAAAAGAACCATTTTCAAACCCAAGAGCTACATGTCCCGTATCGCAAAGTTCGATGGCAGATGTTATTGGTGAAGGGAGAGAAAAATCGCATATCATTGATGGAGATGGTTGAAGAGTGTATAATAATAATATCTGAAAATCACCAAATCTCATTAAAATACTCTGATCAACAACAAAAACGTTTGCGAAGAACTTAGTTGATTCCACCATTGTCGCAGATTCAATTGCAATAGATCCTGGGGATTTTGGCCTTGGTTTGTTCTTAACAGGAATGGGAGGCTTTTTCTTTGCAACCTTCTTCCTTGCAGTGGAATCTTCAACTTTAAGAGTTATATTAGACTCTGATGTCACAGGACCAACGGAAATCGGACACTTTTCAAGTTCAATAATTGGATCAAGAGAAATAACTTTGGGAGCTGATGATTTAAGAGGAGCCTCAGTTGACACTAATTCAGGAGGGGTATGACAGTCATAAACACAAACCCTCCCTGTTCCATCAGTAATAACTAGATAAGGTTGATTGCACTTATCCATAACTATTGAATCCATCGAAAATAGACTAATATCAATCTCAATAGGCGCTTTTAAGGTATAATTAGCATTTATAAAGAGAATATAAGCCACCTCTTCGGTGCAAAAACCAATAACAAAGTTTTCATGGTCTGTTGCAAACGAAACAATCCTTAAAATTGGTGAAATATTCGCAAATTTCGACAAATTGGTCACAGGAACGTTCATGAGAACTTGTTTTGTAGAAATATCAAAAATAACAATATTTCCCTGGTTTGTTCCGACTACAAGGTGAGATGTATTCGCAAAAATTTGATAAACAGAAATCTCTTGATTCGAAATATCAGTGGATAAAAAGAAATCGGCCATTTTTTGAAGTGGAATCTTGCCAACTTTCGTAAGCCGCAAGTTGTGGCATACAAAAGCATTCTGAGTTTCGGCTGCCCCACCACCTTCAGCTAAATCAATCGCTTCTTCAATAGTTTTAACCAAAATTTTGTTAATAAACCGGTAAGGCTGGGGCAGGGGATCCATAAGAATATCATCTGTATGAACTTGCATCACTCTACGACTCCCTTTAGACTCCTCCATATAACGAACTTCTGAAGGGTAAAAACGCCTGCTAAAATATACTTTAGTAACACAAGAACCTAGTGTTGATTGAGCAGAGACCGGATATCCCAACTAAAAGCTGGGGTTTTTGGTTGAGGAGATTCGGCATCTTCTTCCTCTCCATAACAATCGACTGGTTTTGGAAAACCGTACCTATCAGTTATGGAAATTGGCAAAAATGAAACAAAGCAAACAGGGGATACCTCTGTTCGTTTTCTCACGCACCATTGTCTGCTATTGCACAAGTGGCCATCGACTCCGGGAAGAAGAACAGAGAAAAAACCTGTCACGTCTTGTTGCTTGCGGCAAATTGCAAATCCAAGCCTTTGGAGGCATCCATTAACACAAGATTTTGATCTGCACATAAGTCTTTTAAGCCGTTTGGTATTCACAATAATAAAGCCAGCACCAAATTCGATTCCACACACAAATCCTCTAAAAACGTCATAAACATTTCGTTGGTTAATGAACCTATGAACTTTGATGAGATGATTAACAAATGTGTCCATTCCATGATTCCTTTTGTTTTTTTCCTCACATGCCAAAAAGTATTGATATAACTGCTGGTATTCACTCTGATCCGAAGGTATCATCAAATTGAACAATGAATCATCAAAAACTGGAAGCGGATTCTTTTCAGGTCCATCTTCCGAATTTGGTTGGGAAACTATCATTTGTCTGTGGTCTATTTACGTGATTTTCACATGTTTATTCAACCTCTTTGAATTTTGGATAATTTTCATCATTCAATTTTGATTGGAGGATTTGCATTCAGAGTTGAAACATCCTTCAGAAAACTGGATCGATTGTCCAATCATACGATTATTTTGTAGGATGTAAACTATAATAAAATGTAATTTACTCTACTTTTTAGAATACTTCTGACGGGAAAAAGACACTTTTTCTTTGTCTGATTTTGGATCAAGGATTGCCTGGATAGCTTTTCCTTCGATTTTGTTCTGATTTATGATGCGAATTGCGTTTTCTCTGATCTTTTTGTTAATTGAAGATAGGGCTTCAATAACCCAAGCTCCTGGGGTTGGAAGAATGGCCTCTACTCCAACTTCGTGAACTAATGTCTCTACTCGTTTGATGAGGGGTTTCTCGCCAGATTGAACTGCGAGTTTAATGACTTTGTGAAGTACTTTGTCTAATATGTTTTTGTGAGAAAAGACAATATCGGCGAGTTGATTGAAACGATCTGTTTTGGAATAAGCTTTGAGAAGATGAACAACAATTCTTGAACCATCTGAAAAAGTGCATAATGTGTCAATTGATCCACAAACTTTCTCAAAAATCGACTCTGACACATTATCTTCAAGGGTTTCGTTAACAAAACTCCTTAAAAACTGGAGGCTGCGATATGTTTGTTTGCTTGGAATTAAAAAGCTGCTAATAAGGGATAAAGCATACTCATTTGAGGCGATGTTTCCCCAGTAATCCATTAGATTTGGAATGACTTCTTCGATAACAGCTGCTGGATCATCCAGGTATGAAACAGCGCATGCCAAAACTCTCCAACCGTTTGCATCGCAGGCCATTTTGCAAGTATTATTCATCTGAACTTCTTCTGGAGCCTTTTGGTCAGATTCGTTACCTTCTTCTTCCTCATTGTCAGGATGGTCATCTTCTTCAATTGCAGATAGAGGCATATTCTTTCTTTCATGAGGCTCAATGAACTTAATAGCACCTCGGATTGCGCTTTGTTTAGCATTAATAATGCAACGAATGGCTACTTCAGCTCCATCAGGGCTAAATGCAAAATCATTAAGATGAATAATAAAATGACCAAACATGCTCAAATCTTCTTGGCCGAGATTGAGAATCATTTTTTGAATGATTCTATATTTTCCAAGATTCTTGTCACATGCTACCTCAAGAATTCCTTGAAGGTATTTGATTGATTCTTCACGCACTTTCGGACTAAGCTTACATAAATCAGCAAACGTTGTTAATGAATTGGAATCATATTTATCCTTGTGTGGACCATAAAAATCAAAAAGAATTCGAGCTTTTTGTGTCGAATTTGCATGATCATAGAGTTCATCAACAATTAATATCCCAATCCTATGTTTGATAAGTTTCCCAAGGTTTCCAATCATCTTTTCGAATAATAGATTTCGTTGTTCTTTGTTTGAGTGCTTAATCACACATAATACAACATGGTACTGGTATTTTGTCATAGATGCTTCAATAATGATAGGAATAAACAACTCCAAAAACTTAGTCCTTAATTCTGCATCAGCTCGACGATATAAAGCCTGATAAACACGAGAACCATCTGGTCTCTTAATATGGTCGTTAAAACTCTCTTTAATAAACTCAAATAGGTTGTTTAACTCCCTCTTTAAATCTTCTCCGATAAGTGCCTTAGGGCGGATAGCTTCGTAATGCTTATGAAGCTGAGCGATTGTAGGGTCTATTTCCATCTCAATATGACCAAGGGCAAGATTTACAACTATTTAAAATTTGGTTTACAAAAGACACTTTTGGAGATTGTGATCAGAGTAAATTCATTATGACACTTTCCAAAAACCAAATTTGGCATACTTTTTTACCACAAGCCTTATAGATACAATTCAAAATGATTTAGTTTCAGTTTTGGCATTTTATTGGTACCATATAAAACATTAGGTTCTAGAGTACCTTTGTTTCCATGAAGACATGAATAAAAATTGTTATGAAGTGAAAACCACTGATAGTATTTGAAATCTTCCTTGATCTATTCTTTCATTATCACCCCCAAATAATATCACTATCATCCAACCACAATACAAAATTAAATTTCAAATTTTATTATGATCAGAAAACATATGGATTAGAAACATAACCATGATGATCATTCATTTGATGATCTCTCATTCTATCATTACCATTATTCTTTTCTTTCTTGCTATTTTCTTCTCTTTTGTGTTTCTCCCCCATTTCTAATGAAGATGAACTATAAATCTTATTTTGATTCTTTTGACCACCAAGGTTGTAGGATATAATGGCTACAATCATAATAAACAAAACACCAGTTGAATACATGAACACTGAATTTGATTTGATTTCATTGAGATTATTGTTTGATTGATCATTTGATATTGAAGGTGTTCGTTCAATGAAATCGACAGGAAATGATCTTTGATTTGTTCTTTCTGGATTCTGAGAATGATATGGAGTATGTATTGGGAATAGGGATTGATGAGGAGTATGTTCAGGGAAGAGAGATTGGTGAGGAGTATGTTCAGGGAAGAGAGATTGATGAGGAGTACTTTTTGGAAGGAGGGATTGTGGAGATGTTTGATCTACAAATGATATATAAGGAGTATATTGAGGTGTATTGATTTTTGACATTTTAACTGTTGGAGAATTAAATGGTATTTGTTCAATTGTACTCAGAGGGTTTGACAATGGTAAATCAGCATTACAATGAAGAGAATTAAAGAATTGTATCTGAAAAGTCATTCTATGGGTTAATGAATTATTTGTTGTTAATACTTCTGACATATAAGTGATAAAAGATTCTGGATGATCAATGAACGAATGAGACACTTCAAGAGAACCTTCTCTAACACAGAATAGGCTGTTTTGATTATTTTGGAATATGCAGTACATCATCTTTCTTGATCCTGCTCCTTCGGCATATACAACTCCATAGCCAGGACCGTTGTTATGAACTATGTTAGCATATATAATTGTTATTGTTCCTGAGGTAGAATAGAATTCTATGCAGCTGTTAAATGATACCTTGTTGTTTGAAAAAGTGCAGTGTGAGCTTGTGAAAGAAGATGGAGATACAATGTTAATACTAGAAACACGATCAGCATTGTTCATTGAACTGTTTGTGTTGTCATATCTCTGATTACCTGATGGAGAATAAATTGAATCCATTTCAGTTGTAGTATGAGAGCAATTTGACACTGATAGATACTCCACTTGATTCACCTGAGAAGCTTGAAGCCGAGCAAAATGACCATAAGCTCCACAAGAGCAACTATTAGCACATATCAGTCTGAGATATGAATTTGATGAATCAAACCAGATTGCTCCTCCCACAAAATAACAAATACATTTATAGAACATTGAGTTATTGATTTTCATAGAGTAAGAGCCACCATCAATGAAAATTATCCCACCATATCCATAGAATTGGAAAACCCTTGAGAAGTAACAGTTGGTGATATCAATACTGATATTAAAATAAGACCTTCCTGAATCAATTCTTTCACTTTCACACCCCAAACCAACACCCAAAATAATACCACTATCATTCAACCATAATTTTGGCACATTCGAGAAATATGTTTTTATTTTCAAAAACATGGCTAATGTATTTCCTAACATTGGAAAATTAAACATTTTTCTGGTTAAGTCCGATTCACATTGAAAAATACAGATACACAAACTGATTATTCTTATTATCCAAAATACTTTTTCAGATCGGAGCATTTATAGAAGCCAAATGGAAATGGTGGAAAATTTATTTGAATAAAAGCTTTTGTCATATTTATGAATTGAATGATGTTAAAGGTATCAAATTATTGAATTCATCATATTTCAACGAATACTGTGATCGGCTGAAAGATAGCAAAGCATGAGAGTGCGTATTTAATTCCCTTGGAAAATTTATTCTTCTAAACAAAGTTGATTGTGAGGATAGTTCTTTTCAAAAACCAGTGCTTCTCAAGGAATTTTAAGGGGGATTTGCTTAATGGAAACACTGTCACTGGGCTTTGTTTGAGTGGTAATGAGATATTTGGGTACGTTTAATGTACCTAAATAGCTCAAGGATTAGTTTATTGATCCAATATGAAACATATAAGTTTCGGAAAGTTCACCACATCTATCACATAATGAGATTAAATCGGCATTTTACTTCATTACTTTATTTTCGCAAAAATATCCAAATAAGTATAGTGAGCAGCAAACCCACAGCACCAATAATGATAAACACTGTGTTTGAAGACTTAGCAGGTACTGAAATTACACCTTGTTCTTGCTTTGCAACAGTTTTTTCGACTGGCTTAACTGGAGCTGGAGATGGCTTAGCTTTGACTTCTTCAACGGGTAGCGCACGAGGCTTGATTACTGGTTCTTCATTATCCATTTCATTCCTATCCTGAGGAACCAATGGGCGTTCCCATGGTTCCATCTTTTCATCCTCTGTTTCGGAATCTGGGAAATCAGAGAAAGTTCTCACAGCTTCGGACTCGCAATAGTTATAGCCCAAATTGAAGAATCCAGGCCTGTTTGATGCAGGAATCTGGAAATTGGTCAATGTAGATGAATCTTTCTGGTTAAGAAGGTCTTTAATTGGTGGATTAGTGATTGAAACGTGTTTCAAGAAGGCTCTTGATGCCAATTCAATTCTCTGATTAGAGAAATGTGTTTGTTTTTGTGTTAGAGTAGTTTCTATCGAACGTTGATCTACTTTTTCGCGAAACTCAGCCCATGAATACCGAAGAATCTCCTTTTTCCACTGATGCCAAAATGGTTTCATTTTCACAACCCGAAATCTAGGGTGGTTAGCTTTGGATCCCAAATGTTGAAAAATATTTTGAATCTGGCATTGTCTGTTATACTCCATAGAAACATTAAGCCATTGCAACCGATATTTGAGTCTTTTATCCTTTGAAGTAGAAAATCCATCTATTTGCTGTTTAATTTTCGTCAAATGGCTAGTACTTAGCGAGCAAACATGGATTGGAGTTTGTTCCATTATCCGTTTAAAAAATAAACTGAAAAAAAAGAAAAACACATCCCTCTTATTATTGGTGTATCATGCTAGATTTCTCTTCCTGTTTGGTTTAGATAATAATGATACCTCAGACAATACCAGTTTTTCTATCTTCAATGACAATTCCGAATAAGGTATCGCCCACATTATCATTTGAAGAGTTTTATGATGGTATTCGGGCTCATGATTCAAAAAATCCGAATTGCAATTTTTGTATATCTTCAACAATGACACAATATTCTAATATTCTTGAAGATTTATTATCAAAATTTGATACTTTATCTGAAGTAAATGACGTAGAAACCTTGATGCAACAGTTTTTAAACAATATTCATGAAATGTCTAACAATCTGGCACTAACATACAAAGATATCTCTTTGATATTTGCAAAGTTTGAGTTACTAAGGGATATTGGTGAATCATTATCGAATAGGGCTCTAGTTTTATATGTGAATTCATTATTTAAACTAATTCAGCTTTTTGACGCTTGTGAGTCAAAAAACCAATCAAAAACATTGAAGCCTGCGAGTTTAGTGGGACTAATTAAAAAAGGGCCTCAAATTATTGAAAAACCTTCATCAATGAGATATGTATCCCCAAGAGTTGTTCAACAGAAATTCAACCGCACCAGCACTGTTCTTCCTCCTATTGATGGATCTCAAAAAATAGAAAAACCATTATATGTATATCTCTGGGGTCTACACTATCTTTATGGCAAATCTGTATATCATATTGCATCTCGCAATACTGACATTGAACCTCGTCAAAAAATAGAATGTTTTTCTCAACTAGTATCTATAATAAGATCAACTTTATATATTATTAACATTGATTGCCTTTTTGGATCATTTTTAGAATTTATTCAAATCAGTTATATAGTTAATGAATGTCCTATTATATCTGAATCACAGTTTTTATTAAAAATGAGTTTTGATATTGGAGATACATCACCTGTATTCAGATTGCTTCTTGAAAAATCACTCAGGCTTATCAAACATCTAAGTCAAAAACCCGATTTGATAGCATCCTTCGATGCAAGTGAAATATCTAATATGATTTATTTTGTGTTTAGTAAATACGCCAATGACTCCTCCATGAGTCAGCTATCAATTGAACTATTAGAAATATTTTGCTTAGATGAAATTGTAAGGGGTTCAATTATTGCCAAGTTCACTCCTGAGAATGTTGCCCAAGATTTTCTCAATATGCTTAACACTGTTGATTCGAGTTTACCTGTGTTTTCACATTTATGTTCATTGTTATCTCTATTTGCTGAAAAAGAGTTTGATATTATGAATGTTTTGTCATCCAGAGATATAATTACAGCATTTACTAATAGGATCATGTGTATTCTGAATTCCAGTAATCAAAAATCTCTAAAATATTTAATTAGTGTTGTTACAACTCTCTCAAAGAATAAAGATACCTCCCTATCATATGAGAATTCGCTTCATGATATCATTAATGACCCCAGTATAGTAATTATTGAAGAAAATCTTCCATATTGGGTTAATTTAATATCATTTTTTATTTTTCATAACCCAAAAAGTCTTACAGAGCTTATCATACAGCACATTGGTGAGTGGCTTTACATTGAAAACGAGATAGTTATTATCGAAGCTCTAAAACTTCTCGATGTATCTCTTGTGTATTCTAATGAAAAAATTGCAACTACTCAAATTCCTAAAAGTGTTTTTTCTCTGATTGAGCATGATAACCCTGAGATATCATATTTATCAATATCGACTACATCTCTTCTAATCTCAAACCCAATTTTATGTCAGATTTTTATAGAAGATGGTTACATTGAAACAATAGATCATGTCTCAGAAATGTTACCAATTGATTCTCCTATCCAAAAGGATATCATTGCAATAAACACAATGTGTTCAAAAGTGTCTCGATAAAGAATATTTATTATGAACAAGAATGTATTATGTTCGGGAAGAAACATGGCTACCAAATCAGATTTTTCCCCGAAATGATAAGAATTAGTTGCTCTAAATCTCTTGCAATAGCAAATTAGTAAACACCATATGATAAGCACTCTAATTGTTCAAGCACTTTAAACTTGTATCAAAAAAATCTCTCTTAGATCATCATGAATGAAATGAAGATTGGTAAAACTTGAATCCCAACCTTCTTCATTAATATCTCACTGGATATCATCCTCATTTCGCATTCTGAGTCAAATGTTCTTGCAATTGATTCAACATATGGTGTGTTATTGAGAGTGAACATTGAGGTAGAGGAATGTATACTACATTCAATGGGAACACTTAATATTGGACTTTGAATGGGTGTTAGAAGTGGTGTTTTCTTGAGAGTTAAAAGTGGTGTTGGCATCAAGGTAGCACTTCGAATTGGACTCTGAATGGGTGTTAGAAGCGATGTTCGAAGTGGCGTTATAAGTGGTGTTGGCATCAAGGTAGCACTTCGAATTGGACTCTGAATGGGTGTTAGAAGTGGTGTTCGAAGTGGCGCTATAATTGGTGTTGGCATCAAGGTAGCACTTCGAATTGGACTCTGAATGGGTGTTCGAAGTGGTGTTCGAAGTGGTGTTCGAAGTGGTGTTCGAAGTGGCGTTATAATTGGTGTTGGCATCAAGGTAGCACTTCGAATTGGACTTTGAATGGGTGTTGGTACTAGTGTTTCTCTCATTATTGGTGTTGATTCGGGAATTTTTTCAAATAGATATCTATCAGGATTATTATAATGAAAACTGAAGAATTGAATTTGATATATCCTTCTATTAGGAAATGAATTATTTATTGCTATTGATACTGATGTTGCTGAAGAGAATGATGATACAGAGTGATCTATGAACGAATGAGACACTTCAAGAGAACCTGAATACACACAGAATAGATAGTCTTGATTTTTTTGAAATATGGAATGCATCATCCGAATTAATCCTCCTCCAGAGAAAAATATAACTCCAAAAGATGGACTTCTGTTGTTAATAATACTTGCATATGACATTGATATTGTTCTTGAGGAAGAATAGAATGAAACACATATTCCATTCAATACTTTGTTTCTTGAGAGAATACAGTGTGAGCTAGTGAATGATAAGGGGGTAGATATTCCAATACTTGAAACTTGCTCAGCATTATTTAATGTGCTGTTTGTGTTCTCAACTCTATGATTACCGGATTTTAGACGAAAAGAACAATATCCGGATTTAGAATGAGAGCAACATGACACAGATAGATACATTATTTGATTAATCTGAGAAGTTATTTGATTAGAAAAATGACCATCCCATTTAGCAATACATTTATTAGCATATATCATTCTAAAAAATGATCTAGAAGAAAAGAAGTATATTGCCCCTCCATTGTTAGAACAAGAACAGTTAAAAAATATTGAGAAATACACAATCATCGAGTATGATCCACCAGAAACATACACCACTCCACCATCTCCATTGAACATCGAAGATCTTGAATAAAAACAGTTTGATATATTTATATTATTATTGATGTTAGACCTTCCTTGATCAATATTTTCTTGTATACAACCCTCTCTAGTACCATAAATATGCCCAATTCTCAAAAATAATTCTAGAAATCGAAATTTTTCGGTTTTAATAGAAAGTTTCGATAATTGGTTCCCAATTGACATGGATGGCTTTGACTTCTTAACTATTGTGAAAAAACCAAAACAAAAAGTTAAGAACCAATCAATAATTCTTATCAAAATCGTCCTTTTCTTGATTGAATATATAATTTTATTAGTTATTATGTTCAGATTTTTATTACATTTCCACAATTGTTTAATTGAAGCCAAATTTTTCAAAAAATCCGTGATATATTTTGTTATTTCGTCATCTTCATATAGATATGCAAACATTGATCCCAATAAACAATATCTAATACTGAAAAATATCAACATAACATTGAAACAAAAAGTGGCAAATAATTTCAATAAATTTGGCAATTCAATTTTTTAAAAAAATTTCTCTCTTGTGGCCATAAGGTTGTTAGATCTCCTTCTTATTAGTTAAAACTATGAAATGACCCATTGGGCAAACAAAATAAATATTTCGATGAATTACAAATTGTAAATTGGGATTAATAAAAAGACAGATATTGAGTCCAATTTAAACGTACAGATGGAGATTAATGATAAAAAGCTAATAAGAGCATTTATTAGCAAGACTAAAAAAACTAAAAAGAGATTTATGGAGCTTTTGTTAAAATGTAGTACATTGGAAAACCAAGAACCATCCACAATATTAAGATCTGCAATTAATGCTCTATCAAACACTATTGCATCGCTTACAGAAGGCACAAAAACTCTTGATGATATCAAAAGATACAATATTAATGTTTCTATATGCAAAGAGGAGGATATGCCGCCATTAATGATAAGCCTAATTATTGAACAAAAAAAGAGTAGTCATCCGCTTCCCCTTAATCATTTCATAGAGATTAGCGTTCCTTTAAATGATAAAGCGCACACCAAACCCATTAAAAAAGTTGGAACAATAACTCGATTTGAACATGTGTTTGTATTCTCAGAGCGATCAGATGAAATAATTGAACAGCTCGTGGCTTCAGACGTGCAGTTTACCCTATATAAAAAATCCAGTCTGCTTGGAAATGAAAAGATAGTACCCATAGCTATAGCAACAGCGCCTATTTCCCCTCTGGTATACAGTACATCATCATCTATACCCCTCAATTTTATGATGCTTGATGGTGTCAAAACACGATTTTCTTTTGACTGCATAATGAATGTCGAATTCCCCCTTGTGACAACCTCTGAACTAATGGTAAATGAGACAATAGATGTGATACCTGATGAGACCCTAAAAAATCCGACAATGTAAAGTAACCGATATTCAAATATTTTAATGGAAGTGGCAATTAAGGTTATTGTTCATCCTTTGTCTCTTTTGCAGATCGCTGATCATCACACTAGGTCAGAGTTTTTCACTGAATATTTTGATTTTTTGTGCGGCGTGATTTATGGGATGAATGATGGAACAAAAATTGAGGTTTGTTCTGTGATTGAAGCATATTTGATTCGTGAAGATGATAAGATTAGAATCGATAGCGAGGCATACGAAGGATTAACCAAGCATCATTCAATGAATTACAAAAATGAAACTCCAATTGGGTGGTATATTATTGGGAAACCGTGCAATGATGATATAGAGGCTATAAACAAGGCCTTTTCTTCGAAATTTGAAGTTTTCTTACGAGGAGAGTTTGATGATAATCAGGCCGAATCTCTTGCTTTGTATTACTTTGAGAAAAACGAATGGAATCCCGTTAAGTATTCTTATGAATCTGAATTAGCAGAAAGAGTTGGTCTGCTTCAGCTTCAATCTGAAGGTAACGCCGAATCTCAGGTGAATTTTTCTGTTAGTGCATTCCAATCCCTGAAATCGCACTTAAATAATATTATCCAATATTTGAATGCTGTTAAGAACGGAGATATTCCTTTCAATGCTGATTTAATCCGAAGGTGTAATACAATCGCCATTTGGTGGGTCTCACCCTCACCTATTGCTGAAATCGATCAATATATTACCGAAGCCCAGCTATCATTATTGTGTGGCTTGATAGCTCAAGAGTATCTGAAAAAGTAAAGTTTTCTTTTTATCTTACTATTATTACCTAAAAGCTTCAAGGAAACAATAATTCATCCTTATAATTTCTGGTCATATTATTATGAGCAATAAATCTCTTCTCATCAAGTCATACAATGAAGCTTTGAGGCAAACCGAGAGATTAAAATCTATGGTTAAGACTAAAGAGGACGAGTACCAAAAACTTGTGACAAAGATTTCCACTGCAGGGGAAGTTGAAGAATTATCAATTGATGCGATTAGGATTATTGCTGAAGTAGAACTGGAAAATAATAGACTGGAAAAAATAGCTACAAAAGCGGAAAATCTTGCTGCTAGAGAGAATTCAAGGCAGAATAGTACTCCTGAAGCGCGTGAGGTAAATCAGCAAATTGAAATAGGTTTTGAACGCTTACATAAGCTTGACAGAACTGTAACTCAGCTATCGATGGATATTGTTTACCTCCAGCACGAAATAGAAGCAATTGCTCAGATTCAAACCGAAAAAAAGGATGCTTCAAATACTAGGCTGACAGCTCTTTATGCAAATATTCAAAACTTACGCGAAGAAGCCTCAAAGTTTCGTTTTTCCAATTTGAATTCTTTGCTAAATAAGCAATATAACCTTTCTCTTGCAGAGGTTGAGTTTCACAAGAATCATACGTTTTATATATTATACCAGCAACTATTAAACTCATTAAATGCAGAATTTAATAGTTCGAAAGATATGAAAACAGCATCTTTTATTTTGCAAGGAGAGCTAGACAAACTAATCAGTGCTGTTAATTCGATACCAAATCATAGTATTATTGATAATTCTGTAATAGGAGCCAGTTCATCTGAGTGTTCGGCATTAGTCTCAAGAATTGATGAATTGGAAACAAAAATCATGGCTAGTATTAAAGTTATGGCTCAAGCCGAAGACGAACTGGATGAAACTCAGAGACTTTTAAGAGAATGCATACAAAAGAATGACTATTTGAAACGACAATTGCAAGAAATAACTGAAGTTGTTGATGAAAAAAAGAACACCATACAAACATTAAGAGATAAAGATGCCAACAAAATTAATGATGCAATTGAAGAGATAGATAGGCTTAAAACCCAGATTTCTACTCTTGAACAACAAAATGAAAGAAGAAAGAAAGAAATATCCAGGCTTAAGAAATCAGATGTCGGCGCAATGCTTATTTCTCAAGCTAGATCACCTCTGGAAATGTTGAGAAATAGCATTGTCAAAGAAGTTCATGAACTATCTTCGCAAGCCGAAAACCTTCAACTTGAAGAAGCAGCTTTGAAAGCGAGACTATCTCGGAATTTTCGTCAATAAAGGTTGTTTTAAGGGATATCTTTTGTGATTTTTTATATAAGGATTTTTGCTGTATGGATGCTTCTGATCATGAAAGAGATACTGACATGAATAATGATAAGGAATGGTTTGCCGAAAACCAAGGGATTTCAGTTTCTGGAGCAAGTGATAGTATTAAGTTCCATACAACAACAGGGATGGATTCCAGTAGCTTAGCTCCTTCTAGAAATCTACAACGCCAATTAGATGATGAAAAATGGGAAGTAAATTGTTTGAAACTAGCAGGATTTGCAAGTGTTGTAAATAAACCAATTATTGAAGAAGAAGATTCCGAAAAGCGAATTTATATCACTGTTAATCCATTTAAACCAAACTTTTTGTCAGAATACGATTCGAAAAAGTTTAGACAAGTTAAAAAAGATCTGAGGTATAACAGTGAAGGTGAGATATATCAATTGGCCAAAGCTGGAAGTCAAAGTGTAGTTGAATGGAAGAAAAAAAGAGAAAAAGATTTGGTTACTGGAAATATTAAGTCTGAAAGGCTTGAAAGAGCCGAAAAGGGTCAGCATTCTATTACAATTGATACTGGAGGAAAGTCACAGTATCTACAACACCTTGGAGAATCAACAAAAGTTAACAAATCCAGACTCCCCATTTTGGAATGTAGAGAACAAATTTTGAAATTAGTTTCAGAAAACAGTGTTGTCGTTATAGTCGGTGAAACAGGTTCAGGTAAAACCACCCAATTAACTCAGTTTCTTTATGAAGATGGTTATTCAAAATTTGGCCAAATAGCCTGTACTCAACCAAGACGTGTGGCTGCAGTATCAGTAGCAAAAAGAGTTTCGGATGAAATGGGGGTAGAATTGGGTGATCTAGTTGGATATACAATCAGATTTGAAGATATTTCATCAGATAAGACAATGATTAGATATATGACCGATGGTGTTTTAATTCGTGAATCCTTATTAGAAAATGATTTGGAAAAATACTCTGTAGTTATCATGGATGAAGCCCACGAAAGATCACTCAACACTGATGTTCTTTTCGGGATTCTTAAAGGAATTCTTTCCAGAAGGCATGATCTCAGAGTTATTGTAACATCGGCAACAATGGATTCGAAAAAGTTTAGTAATTATTTTGGAGGTGCACCAGTATATTTTATTAAAGGGAGATATTATAAAGTTGAGCCATTCTTTATGAGAACAAATCCATCTGATTACGTTCAAGCTGCTGTCTCTCAGGTTTGTTCAATACATATAAAAGAACCCCCTGGAGATATTCTTGTTTTCATGACTGGTCAAGATGATATTGAATGTACTTGTGATTTGATTAAAGAGAAGTTAAAACAGATTGAGTGTATGAATGAACTTGAAGTTCTGCCTATATATTCTCAATTACCTACAGATTTGCAAGCCAGAGTTTTCGAACAACTCCCTGTTAGAAAATGTGTTATTGCCACAAATATTGCTGAGACATCTCTTACAATAGATGGAATAAGATATGTTGTTGATACAGGTTTTTGTAAACAAAAGAGTTATAACTCAAAAGCTGGTCTGGATACTCTCCTAGTTACTCCAATATCACAAGCCGCTGCAATTCAAAGAATGGGTCGTGCAGGAAGGACGTGCGAAGGAAAATGTTGGAGACTATACTCTGAGTTAACCTATATGAACGAAATGGTTCCGAACACCGTCCCTGAGATTCAAAGAACCAACTTGGCAAACACTATCTTGTTACTCAAATCAATGGGTTTTAATGATGTCTTATCTTTCGATTTCATGGATAAGCCACCTGCAGATAACTTTTTACATGCTCTTTATCAACTTTGGTCATTAAGAGCAATTGATAATGATGGAAATTTGACCGAAATTGGGAAAGAAATGGTTTTGTTTCCACTCGACCCGACATTGTCGAAAATGCTACTTGTTGGAAACCGGTTTAAGTGTTTTGAGGAAGCATTAACGGTTGTCTCGATGTTGAGTGTTCCCCCCGTTTTCTATAAACCAAAAGGGAAAGAAGAGGAAGCCGAAGCAATGAGAGAAAAGTTTATAATTCCTGAATCCGATCATTTGACCCTTTTAAATGTATTTAACCTTTGGTATGATATTGGGAAACTGAGGTTAACCCCAAGTGAGAGGGATCATGAAAGAGCAATATGGTCAAAAAGACATTTTTTGCACAATATATCTTTAATTAAAGCATTAGAAATTCGGAAACAGTTAATGGATATTGCTGTATCTTCAGGGTTTTCGATAACAAGTTCTGGGAGAGATTGGGGAATTGTTAGGAAATCAATTTGTTCTGCTTATTTTCATCAAACAGCCAAACTCAAAGGCTTATCTGAGTATGTCAACCTCCATTCTGGTATTCAATGCCTCCTTCATCCTTCATCATCATTATCTGGGCTGAATTATGTACCTGAATACATTGTTTATAATGAATTAGTACTTACAACCAAGTACTATATACATGGTGTTACTGCGGTTGATCCTCTTTGGTTGTCTCAAATGGCTCCAGAGTTCTTCACCGCAACTGATGCGTATGGAAATATTATTGAAGAAGGAAAAGGTACTTTTGATGAAAGTAAAATTTCTAAGATACAGATTGATCATAGGGGTGACTCAAGACCTGCAACAGAAGATAAGGCAAATAAGCAATTCCCAAGGTTTGTTGCTCCTCTTCATGAAGAAAAGGAAATCATTGTTCTCCCTCCTGAAGCTACTCAGACCAAACGCAATAGAATCAAACTCAAATGATATTAATTATGATATGGTCATTTACTCTAATCATTGTTGGTTTCTGGTGTATTATGAATTCCAATTGAATCATTGATCATATTTGAAATGGAAACGTATCCACGTAAGAATGCTCTATATGAAGAACTTAGGCCAAAAAAACTATTGAATCATATTTATCAATTGCTTGTGGATCAGCTCCATTAGCTAAAAGAATTGCTGTTGCTTCTGAAAAACCCTTATCAGCAGCTATATGAAGAGGTGTTAAATCAATATAGATCGCTTTTCTTCAAATCTACTTTTAAATATTCATCTCTCATATTCACTTTTGCTCCCTTTTTAATTAAGAATTCTAATGTTATGTGTTTTCCTCCCAATGATGCATGATGAATTGGAGTTCTTTTATAAATTGAAGGATCATATTAAAAGGCTCGTTTAATTACGATCTGTTGCATTGATATCACACCCTTTATTGATTAAATACTCAATAATGTTATCAAATCCATTTATAGACGCAATATGAATTGGAAGAATACTAATTAAAATTATTGAAACACATGACTATCAAATAGAATCCATCATGGTGGGTAAAGTTTGCTCCAGCATTAATAAAGTATTTAATCAAATCAAAGTGTCCATACTGGGAAGCTTCACATATTGGTGTTAAACACTTTTTATTCTCTGAATTAATATTAGCTCCTTGTCTTAATAACAATTCTATAATACTGAGATGATTCTTTTTTGAAGCTAAATGAAGAGGGGTATCTCCATGAATACTGTGAAGATAAAAAAAATACCAAGTCCAAAACATCAATTGCATGAATATTAGATCCTTTTTTTATCAAGTAATCAACTAAATTATAAGAACCATTTCTTGCTGAATAATGAAGTGACGTTTTTTTGTCATCATCTGTTTGGTCGACATATGTTGACTTCTCAAGTGCAATCAAAAATGTTCTTAAATATTCTTTTCTAACCATAGTTGAAGGATTCATTTTTGTATTTGGGTGCTGAGCCAAAATCCAATCAACTAATTCTTTTCTATGAAATTGAGCAACTGCTACCATTGAGATTTCCCAGTTAATCTTTGTATTGTTCACCATTTGAATTATTTCTGTTGATCCTCCTGCAATTGAACTAATGAAAAGCTTTTCGCTGGTTCCTCCATTTATCAGTAGGTATTTGAATGCTTTTACTGATCCGAAATGTGCTGCAATATCAATAGCTATTCTTGAACTAGGGCTTAATGACCATTCAAATAAACTCCAATAAATAGATGTATTATAATCGAAATTATCATCAACAGACAATACTCTAATTAATTCTACATCATCATACTTTAGAGCATAACCAAATGATGACTTTTTCCATCCATATTTTAGGAAATCATTTAAATCCTCGAGATAATACCTTTCCGCGGCAAACCACTGATAATATTGATCAAATGATCTAAACCTTTCAGAAAAAGATGGATAATACTTATAAAAAAATATTGCTGAAGATATTTGCTTGTAAGTATTGAGCTCAGTATCTATTTCTTCGAAACAATAAAAACTCAAATCAAGTAGCCGGGAGATGATAACTGGTGTGTTTAATAATGCATATTGGAGGAATAAAGGTTTAAGCATTCCACCGAAAAAACCATTTTCCTGCAATTTTAGACATAAATTTATGCATGTATCAAGTTGATGTGGTCGGTAACCTGGAAACCTGGATAATTCATATGCAAAAAAATGTCGATGCTCTTCAGATTCTAAGTTTGAACAAAATTTAACTATTCTATCAATATGATCGGATTTTAAATCGTCAAAAAGATCCTGGATCTCAACTTCCACTTCTAGCAATTTTGGAATACTCATTAAAAAAATTTCTAAAAAACTAATTTTTTTCAAGAATATAGTAGAATGGTGAATATTGTACATCAATATGTTGTTATTCATTAAGAATTGATCAAGTTGGATGATTTATCGTTATCGTTCCAAATACTAACATGGAGTTCAATAGTGTTTTTATTCGAGAAGATCTATTAAAACAGTTTGAAAGCATTGTTAATATTCGAAGAGAAAGGATTAATGAGCCCCCAAACGTGAAAGAACTTCAAACTTTTAAAGAAATTATTGATGGTTTTATTTTGGAACTAATGTCAACTCAAAAAATTATGAAATCAAAAATAGACAAAATTTTAAACGAATCTATTGGCAAATATCTGGTTGAAAATACCGAAAATACAATTAAGGAAAGTATATTCGCCACACAACGAAAGATTGAACCAATTGGGAAAAATATATTGCAAAAGAATGAAATGGTATTTAACAAGCAGAACAATAGGACGAAAGCGGATATTTCGAGTAAAAAAAATTCACAAAACCCTCAAAGACTTGAGAAAAAGCCCACAATCCTTAAATTAGTGAATCATCCTGAATGGGAAAAGTTTAACAGGTTTTTTAAACCAATTCCACGTAGATATGAGGTAGAAAATTGTTTTTCGGTACTTGAAGAAGGAAAGAATTATTCTCAAAAGCCGAACATCAATGAATACTGGGGGAAAAGATATATTAGAATTGTTGAAACCACAAAATCGTCAATACAGAAAAAAAGTCGGATCGAATATCCACCTGATTCCCCTTTAAAAATGGATGCTAAATCGAAATTCTGGCTCAATAACTTTGTTAGTTTCCCTATTGAAGACTCTCAAACTAGTAATATTGAGTCAATTCATCGATTATTGACTTCTTTTATTGAAACAAACGGACCATCTCACTCGTGTTCGTCGTTGAGCAGACCTGTTTATTTGAAAAGAACTAGTTTACTGCCTTTGATTACAAGTGACGATTATCTCTCATTATCTTTTTCTGAAAGGCTTAAACTTGAGCTTACTAGTGCCGGATTAACTCCTTGTGAACATCTATCATTTAACCAAGACGAAATAAGCAAACATACGGAAAAGTTACTTGCTGAGATTCCAACATTGGAAAAAAAGATAAGAGATCTCAAAGATACTATTTATTCTCAATTTGAATACATTGAAACCAAAGAGGCTGAAAGAAGAACATACCTGGAAATCTTGGCGAAACTAACAAACCACTTGTGAATATTTCCATATAATTACTTTGCCATTTGTATCTAGCGTCGCAAACATCCTCTCGCCAGGATGATGATCAGAAACAATTATGTCGAGAGATGGATATGATACTCGGAAAACTTCTTCATTTTTAGAGTAGTTGTAGAAGAGAATACTCCTATCATGACCAAAGGTAATTATTGTCTTATCAAGGGGGCAAATCATGATTTTCTTTATTGCTTGTCTACTTGCTTTATATTCACATAAGCATTTCGGTCGATTATTGGCCTCCCAAAGTTTAATAATTCCATCTGCGCATCCAGAAGCAAACATGCTTTGGTTTTTAATTGACGACACTGAAGTAATATCTGATGTATGTGCTGCAAATGATAAACCCACAGAATCTTGTTCGGGGTCCGCAATTGTTATTTCTCTCGTTTTTCTCCCAAATATAAATGTATTTAGTGAGTAGCTGTAGTCGATACATGAAACATCTTGTATTGGGTCTGTATTGATTTTTGTACATGAATTGGTTTCATGTTTTATTATATATCCATTCATATCAAACGACATGAGAGATTGTTTTGAGAAAGAGTAAGCCAAATCAAAGATTGGGGCAATACCAGAAAGCCTGATACACTCAATGATATTGTCTTGAATATGATAAATAAGTATATCAGACTTGATACTAATAAACACTTGTTTTTCATTTTCTGAGAAGCAAATTGGGAATGGATATATTGGCATATCTCTCGGTGGAATATTAGCTTCAATGTAGAGGCTCATGTCGCTCGATAGATAGATAGAAATCTTTGTTGAACCGCATATTGCAAAATATGTTCCATTTGGAGAAAATTTGATTGATCTGTATGGTGAATTAGCCGGGAAAACATGTCCCATTGATATTGGCATGCTTCTCGTGGAAACATTAATCTTATTGCGAATAAAAGAAAACCCCAATCTCTCCATTTCAAAAGCATGATCCAGAGATGACATCCCCTTTTCGATACTTATTGTATCATAGATATTTTTGATAAATTCAAAATCTTTATGTGCCTTTATGCTGTGGAGAGTCTTCAGATCCCTATCAGACTCCAAAACATGGATTTCATTAATTACTCTATTAACATTAGATGAAATATTACTTGCACTCTCAGATAATCGAGTGCTTCGCTTAAAAAGATCGTCTAAATCTAGTTTTTTACTGATTAAAAAATCAGGAAGATCCATTTAATTTTAAACGTTTATGAGTCTAAATGATTGCCTAGACTCACCTTCTGCAATAGAAGCAATGAAAAAATTACAAGAGATCATTAAAAAATACGAGAATGAAAATGATTGTTTAAGGAAAGAACTCTCATCACTGAGAAGTATACATTATAGTAATTCTACAAACCAAAGCTTTGTAGAAGAAGAAAAGAGAATGAAAGTTGATGAAGAAAGGAAAAAAATGAATGGAATTGTTGAATCTTTGAATGAAATAAGGAAGATAAAAATTGAGAATGAACAACTTGTTGATCAGATTTCAAATGCTTCAAATGCACTTGAAAAGATAATTGCTAGCAATATCGAAATTAAGAACGTTTTAAAGATAAAAAAAGCTAATCATGATAATCTTAAGTCACTATTGAATCAATATGACAGAGTGTTGCTTCAGCATTTTGGGGGGAAGAATAAGGAAAAAATGGAAAGAGATGTTTTTTGTTTCAATAATACTCCCAAAAATGGCAACACAAGCCTCTTTTCTTCTAAAATGCAGAATATACTTAAGCAGATACAAGAGATGCCCCAATATAATTCTAATGAATTAATAAGTACCAAAATTTCACGTTATAAAGTTCTATGGAGAGCAAATGATACAATAGAAGAACTGAACGCCTCTATTGAAGGATTGGAGAAGAAAGGAGACTTAAATAAGTATGATATGGCGAAACTTGATAAAAAAAAGAAGTGCAGAAATCTTCTATCTAATGCGGTATACATAATAACTAACTAATTGTTTATTTGACCTTGTTGTGCTCATGGAATGGTTTTGCACCGGGTCCTTTAATGATTGGATCACCGGTGGCACGAATGTTCTCGAATATACAGTCAGTGCAAATGCCTCCTCTTGATTCAAGGTACTCAATTGCGTGTTTAGAGAAGTCGTAAAATCTGCACATCCTGAAAGTTGGTGCAGATGACTTAACCTGAAGAATTGAGTTGAATTCTTCGTTTGTGGAAGAAAACTCACATCCTTCGAAGCAAACAGTTGAACCGCCAGAAATCACCACGTGACCAACAAATCTAACATGTGTAACGACCATAAAAACTTCAGGGCCAGCATCAAAAAGTATCTCTGGGGCCATAACTGTGGCAAACTCCTCTTCATGATCACTTTGAAGTGCAACGTTTTTGTTTATTAAAACTGTCTCGTCAAACTTGTGTTCACCTGGTTTTAACAATAAGTGAATTCCCGGTTCAATTTTACTCATAGCCTCTTTGAGATTTGGATAGTCACAATCGATTCCTACTGTCTGATCAACTTCAAACATTTTCTGGCCACTTTTGTCGATCATTTTGATTTGAAATTTTTGGCCGAGTGAAATCAAGTTTATCTAAGTTTACTCAAAGTAGAGACTTGAAGCGAATATGATATCTCTTTTAATCATTTGTATTGCGAGATCGAATTTCTCAGATAAACTTATGCAGCCCACTAATTTTGCAGCATTTGAGAAATCCTTAAGAGTTTCAGCTACTCTAGATATTATTTTAACAACAGTACCCTCAGGAATTTCAGTGGTTGATATGACTTGGTTAAAAGACTTTCCTTGGGCCCAATCATACAAAACCGAGGCTAAAAATGCATTCACATTACGACCTGCGTAAAAATATGCTGATGGAATTTGGTACTCATCCATAAGTTTTTCTATTCTTTGAGCAAGATCCTCCAGAATTATATATGTTTCTGGGAGATTCATTGGAAGTGATAGCGGTTCTTCTGATCTTATTCCTTCACAACAGAGACATGATACCAAACCAGCGCACTCTTCAGGCGAAAGATCTTCAAAAATATTAGAAAACAGCATCTCAGTGCCGAGAATTTCATCAACATAACTAATTTCAATTGCTACTCTGCCTTTCAGCTGAATAACATGTTCTGAATCAATATAACCCAGCGCCATAAGAAAGTTGATATGGGCATCTAATATGGGTTTAAATGCAAGTGACTCGTCATGCATTTGTTTCTGAATATTAGCTTTCTCTTCTGCTAATGTGACTTTTCTATTATATATCTCTAAATGATCCTGCAATAATGAACAGTGAAAACAAGGGCTTGAGCTAATAATTTCATAGAGTCTTATCTGCTCTGTAGAATACTGGGCAAATTCGTATTCACTAGTTGATAATAGTTTTGTATAATGAATTGGCTTCTCTTTGAAATTTAACAAAAATGTTTTAATTTCATCTGATTTCATTCTTTCCTGTGTTTTTGATGGTTTTGTGAAGATTGCTGCAACATCTTTAACATCAAACTCTATCATTTCTCCACTAGATGTTAATCCATTTGCTCTGGTATTACCTATTTTGTCCTGGACAAATACAAGAGAAGGTCTATCATTTAAAACATAAACAACTCTTCCCTTCATTAACTGTTTCATCAAAGAGGAGGAATCAACTTGATCAAGTAGATACTGATTGATTGAGTAAACCTCATTTAAACAGTAACCAAAACTAGACATATCTTCAATGTCTCTTAAAACACAATCAATTTGAGGAAGATTCTTCAACTCTTTCTCAATCTCGGTTAAATTCTTCAAGAGATCAGGCATCATTGATTGAATCAAGTTAGCAGAGAGACTTCTTCGCAAAAGATCAATCATTTTTATATCTCTAACTCTCATTAGATTCAAAATCATATTAAATTTGAGCTTGAATTGGCTCTTCAGAGCTTGAACTTTCCCACTGATCAGAGTTTTCAGATAATCTACTTCAGGGACAGCTCCGTGGCACATTATAATGGATGTCCCGACAGTGTCTAATCCTCTCCTTCCTGCTCTTCCACTCATTTGAACATAGTCAGAAGGTAGTATTTTAGCAAACTCCTTTCCATTATACATATCAAGAGACACAAATGCACATGATCTTGCAGGTACATTAATGCCCATAGAAAATGTGCTTGTACAAAAAAGGACTTTCACGTAACCATCGCATAACAAAATTTCTACAATCTCTTTAACAATGGGTAAAATTCCTCCATGATGGATTCCGATTCCATGCTCTAATAATGAAAAAACTGTCCTTATCTGAGGAAGATCCCTATCTTCTTTTCTTAGTCTGCTTAATGCCTTATTACAAAATCCAATCACATGTTTTCTTTCCTGTCCTGTAATTAACTCTATTGGCCTAATAATATATGCAAGATCTTCACACATCCTTTGACTAAAGCAAAAAATGAGAATTGGAGAAAGATTTCTTTCAAAAATACTTGATATAAAATCAACCCAAAATGTTACAGAATAATCTATTCGCTCCTCAGTTGTTTGTAGAGAGTTTCTTGCATCATAGACTTTCAATGCATCTAGTTGTCCTCGAGGCCGAGCAATTTGGAAATACTGTCCATTTCCGATATAAAGCACATGTTCAAGAGGAACAGGACGGCTATAGTGATTTTGCACATAAACCATTCTTTGTTTGGTTCTTCCAATCCAATCGGCAATCTCCATTGCATTTGGAACAGTTGCTGATAGAAATACCATATTGATATGAAAAGGAAGGAGAATAATAGATTCCTCCCAAACAACACCTCTTTCATCATTAGAAATAAAATGACATTCATCAAATACAACACATTCAACATCTCTTAGGATATCTGCACCATGATATAGCATTGATCTAAGTATCTCAGTTGTCATAATTAAGCATGAAGCTTCCCTATTTATCGAAACATCACCTGTTAATATTCCAACATCTCCAAACTGTTTTGTTAGATCACGGAACTTTTGATTTGATAATGCTTTAATTGGAGAAGTATATAATACCCTCATCTTATGGGAACGGCAGAGAGCAATGGAGTATTGTGCAATTGCTGTCTTTCCTGCAGAAGTAGGTGCTGATACAAAAACTGCTTGATTCAGTTCCAATCTATGAATAGCCCTCATTTGGAATTGATCAAGTTCAAAGGGAAATGTCATTGCTGGATTAGGTATTTCCTGGGAAAAGAGCTTAGTATCCCAATTGTCAACAATTGCATAGGATTTGAGTTCCTCTGTGATGATTTGAGTTCGTGCTTGGGGAACAGGCGAAGGTTCAATTGTAGGAAGATCGACTATAGATGGTAATATATCTGGAACATGATCACTCTTAGCATTACTGCATGGTGTATATAGCAAATTGACACCAGAATCGAGTGATTGAAGGTAATCATTAATATGTTCTAATTCAGGGGATTTTTCCTCTGTAAAGCCCCCCGGTGTAAAAGCAACACCAGTATTAGAGCCTTTGTGATAATCATCAATATTACTAATGGGTCTGTTGATTGAAGAGTCATCTGTTGAAACTGCTGCTATTGGAATATCCCTATAACTCTCAATTTCTCCGGTTATGAGGTTTCTGATAGGTTCTATCATCATTGTATCTTTGCTTTTTTCGTATCTCAAGACTCTTGGTGATATATCAGATTCTTCATACAAAACATTACCAATTCCAGCATAATTCAATGGAGAAAGTTGTATAGGAGGGAATAAAATATTGGGAATTTCATCAATTTGTGGTATTTTAATCGAATCGAGCAAATTTTGTAGATCATAATCCATTTAATCAAAGAAAAATACTAAAAAAACCAAAAATCCCTTTCAATTAATTAAAAAAGCTTCTATAATCATATTAACAAACATTTTAACTAAACTCATTCAACCAATCATAACTATTTTGATATTTCCTGCTTTTTCGCCCTTTTCTTCTCAACTCTGTCCTTCAAAAGATCGATGTATTCCTGTTTCTCCTTTATGAGCCGCTGAAGTATCTCTTTCCTGAGCTTTTGATAGTGTTGCATTTGTTTATAGGCAGCACTGGTTGCAGCACAACTAACTTCCATGTCACGCATGCAAAGTTCTTCCTCCGCAGCAGTAGTAGCCATAATAATATCTAATTCGGTCCTCAGAGACTCTGAAAACGCTTCACTGATCAACATTGGATGATGCTCAGGTACCTCACACATATTTAAAAAAAATGAATTGTAAATAAATTTACTTCTTACCCTTACCCTTTGGAGCCTCCTTTGCTGGTGCCTTTACTTCCTTTGGAGCTTCCTTTGGAGCTTCCTTAGCTGGTGCTGGAGCCTTTGCATCTGTCTTGCCACCCTTCTTTCCACTCATGTGTATAAATGAAGTGATCACTTTGCTGTTTCAATCAAATATCTCCCTTTTTTGTGACGATCCCATCGTTAAATACAAGAAATTTTTTGTGATATTTTACAGTAGATTTGAATTAATGTTGTGAAAACACCGCAATAATGATGAAAAGACCACAAAAAGGTGTTTTTCTTGTTCCATGTGATACAGGGGTTTGTATAAACCAAAAATATCGCAGTTTCGCAATTTTCGATGTTGACAACGATTATTCCTGTGGAAACCTGAATCGGTTTAGGGGGTTTATCGAGCTCAATTTGTAAAAATTTATATGAGTAAAAAGGTCCTTGTTCCAGTTGATCCACTGATTTTTGAAAATCCCAAAATGACGTCTTTTGACTTTTTCTGCGTTGATATTCCGAGTATCCCGCTAAAACAAGATCTTATTTCGCAAATTGGCAGAGCTAAATTTTCTAGGTGCCAATTGGAGCATATTCCATCTGGACTTGAAGCATATCACTGCATAAAACAACTTGATCTCTCTGAAAACAATTTTTCAATAATTTTATCTTCAGAGATACATGGATTGATTATTCTCCAAATGGTTGACTTCAGCATGAATTTTTTGAAAACAATTGAAAGTGGCTTGCCTGCAACCATCACATATATTGATTTGTCGTACAATCCGGAGATTGATGTTCAATCAGTTTGGGATTTATATTTGCCCAAATTAGAAACTCTAAAAGTAGCATATTGCGAGATTGCTGAACTTCCTCAGTCGCTTCCAGCTTGGAATGCAACTTTGAAGTATTTGAATCTTGAAGGAAACTATTTATCTTCTATTCCTGAAGCTATCACTATGCTTCCTCTTATTGAAGAGATAATATTTTTTGGAAATATGTTTAAAACATCGATTTTGCCCCACTTTACCCACAATCTGAAGTCATTGTCATACAGTTATAATCCAATTCAATCATTCGAACACAATGACGAAATATGCCTACAAACAATGAATTTATCATACTGTTTATTGAATCAATTTCCCCGAGAAGCTTTGTCAATTCAAGGGCTTCGCGTTTTGTTGCTTTCTAATAACAATATTCAGGGTATTCTTGATGTTGAGATTCCTCCTTTGATTGCAGTATTGGATTTGTCCAAAAACCGAATTGATTCTTTATCTGAAAGCTTTATCTCTTCTTGTGGAAAAGTATCAATTTTGAATCTATCTAATAATCGCCTGAGATCCATTTCTGATTCATTTCCCCCAAACACCAACTTTTCTCATCTAATTCTTTCATATAATATGATAGAAGATATTCCATTAACAATGTTAAATTCTAAGTCGTTGGAAAAACTCAATATGTCTCACAATATGATCAAATCGCTTCCTGATTTTAGGATGCCTCAAATCCGAGATGTAGACTTGAGTTTTAATGAGTTGTCCTCATTAAGCGACGGTTTTTCATATTCTTCCTTTTTGATATCCATTAATGTATCCCATAACAAATTGTCGGATCTTCCACAGTCATTGTCTGGTTGTCGACGAATGTTAGATCTTTTTGCTTCTTGTAATCAGTTTATTACCATTCCAAGGTGTGTTTTATCATTTGCACAATTGAGATGTCTTGAGTTTAGCCATAATAAACTAACATCTCTGCCAGAATCCATGTGCTCTCTATATTTTCTCAAGACTTTGGATGTTTCCAATAATCACTTTCCAATAATTCCAAAAGTCATATCATCAATTCCTTCGTTAAAATCATTGACCTTATCTCATAACCTGATTGAAAGTATCCCTTCAGATTTTTGTTTCCCAAAAAGTTTGGTCAATCTAGACTTATCATTTAACAAAATATCTTCCATTCCCCCTTTATCAATAGCTACTCTTTCATCTCTCTCTTTAGAGTGTAATCAGCTGACATCAATCCCAGATATCAAGCTTCCTTCGATTCACTGTGTTTCAATTTCTGGGAATCCCATTAGTGAGTGTTCTAAGTTTATTGAGCAGATTTTGCAATCAGAGCAAATACGGATTATTGAATGTTTCCAAATTTTAGCTTCGGTACCAAAACCAATCAATTCATTATTACATATTATGAGCAATGATAGTGTTGTTATACCGTCTCAATTAGGGATAGGATATGCATCGGCAGTTGGATCAAGACCATCAATGGAAGATACAGTCGTTATTTATTCTAATGGGAAACCAAAATCTGGTCTGTTTGCTGTATTTGATGGCCATGCTGGATTCGCTTCGGCTAATAATGCATCTTCTTTATTGGTTGAAGAGTATAAAAAGATAAACCAATTTGATTTTGAACAATGGCCAGCTCTCTTTTGTCAATCTATTACAAATATTCATGAAGGGCTGAGGAGCCTTGGAGTGGAGGATGGATGTACTGCAATTGCTGCAATTGTTGAAGACAATCACTTTATTACATTAGGTGTTGGTGATTCCCGAATCATTCGTATTAAAAATGACAGCTCTCAAAGGATGACACAAGATCAAAAACCCCTTAATGAAGGAGAATTTCAACGCCTCAAAAAAGCAAAATTAGGGGTTAATTGTGATGGGCGTGTTAAAAAGAAGCTTGCAATAGCCAGATCTTTAGGAGATTTTTGGTGTGGAGAAGGTATATATTTAGAGCCGGAATCTAAAAGATTTGAGATTGAAACAGACGATATTGGGTTAATCCTAGCATGTGATGGACTATGGGATGTTGTAGATGATGAATATGCTGCCAATGTCGTTCGGACTGCAAAATCTGCCCAAGATGCAGCTGAGTCACTTAAAAATATGGGCATTGGTCTTAATAGTGGGGATAATGTAAGTGTTATTGTTGTTTTATTTAATCCTGATCCTACTTGTGTTGGCTATTGCCCTAAAAATACTGTGGAAGAGATTCCTGTGGTTTATTTGCATGAAACCACGAATGATGATACGCAAGCCCCACCTCCATTGCCTAGTTCAAGAAGGCGAAGATAGATCTATTATTCACCAATAAAATTCACTTTTATTCATCAGTTAGAGCTTTTGTAAAGAAGTTAGAGAAAAAAGAATCTAGTATCTCATTTTCATCTCCATTTTCTGTGTCCATTGATGAAAAATGCTGCACCATATCTGGGAATTCTTTTTCTGATACAAATACTTGAAGAGCAGAAAATGGCATAGCAAGCATCTTTCCCACGAAATTACCGTCAACAATATAAAAAATTGGAGTTCTACCATCAGTTTCATACCACAATGTCCCGATTCTTATTCCTGATGAGCCAATAATTTTCGAAACCCCATCAAATCCATCAAACTCTCCATTTTCTTCGAATTTTACTATAGTGTTAGGTTTTTCGATGTGAACGCTCCAATTTGGATTAATAAACCCAGGCTCAAGGGTTTTCCAAAATGTCCTTATAATCTCAGGAACTTCTGTTTTAGAATCTATCTCAACACTCTCTTCGGTGCTTTTTCTGGTATTAAAAAATGATTTTTTATTCTCAGGTAAATCAAAAAGTTGCCCCATTTTTATCTTAACACTAATTCTCTGCCTTTTCTTCTTCCTCTTCATAGTATCCCCCTGAATTCAAACTAACTTGAGAGATGATTCCTTCTTCCACAACTTCGACTTCGGTATCTTGGGGAGAATCAATGTGTTCTTCTTCTTCTTCAAAATCATTATCTATTTTCTCACTGACTTGAGAGATGATTCCTTCTTCCACAACTTCGACTTCGGTATCTTGGGGAGAATCAATGTGTTCTTCTTCTTCTTCAAAATCATTATCTATTTTCTCACTAACTTGAGAGATGATTCCTTCCTCCACAACTTCGACTTCATTATCATGGGGAGAATCAATGTGTTCTTCTTCAACAACAATTTCAAACTCGTTGTCTTGGAGATCATCGACATGATCTTCCTCAATATTACACTCATTTAAACACAATGAGTGCACCACACGCAAAACAGACTCCTCGATAGCATTTTGATCTAATTGAAATCCTTTTTCTATGAGAATGGATGCGATCCTTTCAAGGAGTGATTGAGGTTCTTCATTCGGAGCCTCATATTCAACCTCTGTATCAGCAATTGATTGATCGGCCTCATCGACAGCAATTTTTGCAGCTTGAACACAGTTTTCATGCTCCGCATAAATGGAAGAAACTGTTTGCAGAAATGTGTCTTCTGCTTGTGCTACACTATTCTCATTTTGGACAGAAATTATTGAAGTTGATTGAGACAAACCCAGTTTCTCTTTGGCTTCAAGTATGTCTTCTTCGGTAAAGTCTTCTGTAATCATAATCCCATGATTAACAAGCTGAGAACAAATCCCATCAAACTTAGAGGCCTTATTAAGCATATTGTGGCTTATTATTCTCCCGTTTAGAGATTTTATACCTGGACAAACTATTAAGAGAGATAAAAGGAAGCCATCAGTCTTAGAAACAGGAGTATTTCTCAACGACACACTGCTAACACTTCTTATGGCCCTAAAACCGGCCAAATTCTGTATCATTGATCCATCTGCTATAAAATGATGAATATTTGATAGTCTTTTAAGTCCCACCAAATTCTCAATTCTAACATAGGAAAGATTGAGCGTTTTCAAGAGTGGAGTCGATGGAATAACAGAAAGAGAAGAGATATTTTCTCCAGATAGATCAACCTCGGCGCCCCTCTTCAAAAATCGTTCGATTTTTTGAGTTAGACCCATTTCTTTGTTCATAACGGAAAGTAAAAAAGAAACCAAACTCTGTTTATTTTTTAGGAACGTATGGAGCGAATTGACCTGTTGGCTTCTTTGGTGGATACTCCTCCTCGCCCTGAGCTGTTAAGATAGCATTCTGTTTGAAAGACAGTAAGTCGTATATAATCGCATAAACGCTTCCAAACTTGCCGAGTTCGAATTCTTGGTGAAAAACAACTTTGTTGGAATTTTGAAACAAGCTACCAAAAACATTAATTGAAAACCCATCATTCTTAGGAACAATAACAAAATCGACAATATTAAGTTCTGAATTATCAGTAATGCTTGGGAAAAGGCGATCCTTTTTGTGGTCAATCTTTTTAGCCACATTCTCTCCAATTTCAGCTCGAAAAACTGAAGCATCATCATGATAAAAGAGCTGTTGCTTCTCCTCGCCCCGTAAAAGTTGCTGGTAATAAGCAGAAACGAATTGTTTTGGAACAGATTCAGCAGTGGGAATGCTCATAAAGTGGCCACACAAATACCCCTTTTTACCCAAAAAAATGCAAAATTTAAATTTAGGCAGAAGGATCCATGATTTTGATGAATTCCTCAAGAGATATATATCCATCACCATCGCTATCGAATTGTGCTATCATAGATTTCATTTGCTCTTCGGTGAGGCTTTCGTTGCTCTCACTTACAACTCTCCTGAGATCATTAATTCCAATTCTCCCAGTATTTTGACTATCAAATAGTGAGAAAACTTTCCTATACTCATCTTCTGGCCTCCTTTGGCTTGTTTTTTCCGCAATTACTTCAGAAAAAGCCCGGAAATCTAAGAATCCGAGATTCTTAGGATCCTTTTCTTTCATTATTGCGTCGATTTCTGGCTTGCCGAAATCAAATCCCATCGAACGCAAACATATTTTCAATTCGTGTCTATCAATTGAACCGCTTTTATCAGAGTCAAAAATTTCGAATATTTCTCTGATCTCCTGTTGAGCTTCGTCTGGCAAGTGGCTACGAGAGCTGGCTCTGGATGTTCCGCTCCTTCTTGACATTGTAAGTAACGGCAAGGTTTATTTTATCGTTCTTCGAAAAATTGTTTCAAAATGAGTGTTGTTTCTCTGAGTCGTCTTACTGAGAGATTTGTACCGAGTGCAACGAATACTGTTATTACATACTGTATGTTTGTTCATTTGAGCTATATTCAATCAGGCGGAGCGATTTATGTTACAGGTCCAAAGGGTATTTTTGTTTGCAACTCTTTCTTTTTTTATTGTTCTGTGAGCAATGGGGAAGGAGGAGCTGTATACATTAACTGTGAAGGAGAATTAGGGATAAAAAATTGTTGTGGTTCGAATTGTTTCACTCATGAAGGGGGTTGGGACCAGTTTGGACTTGTGTATTCTTCAAATAAAGGAGCATGTGCCGTTGATGGTTTATCAATTATCATGTGCTCTCCTTCAGCGATGAAGAGGTGGGCTTCTATTTATTTAGGGTCATTCGATTTAAGCATTCAAAGATTGAATTCTTCGAACAACATACTTGGATCTGGACATCCTGGTGCTCTTTTCTCCAATTCCAATGAAACAAGGGCTATGTTTATTAATATGGCGAACAATTTCTGTGAAATTGATGGCCAAGTGATATTTTGTATTTCTTATTGCAATATAACTTCTATAACACACATGAATTTTGTAGGAAATAATCAATCCACTAATAGTTTTGGTCTAATTACCAATTGGTATGGTTTGTATATATGTTTTAATGAATGCTCATTCGCAAAAAATGCCCAAAATGGAAAAGGAGTGCTTTTTCATTCAATAGTTGGGAAAATCAAAATACAAGGGTCCTGTATTGACTCACAATCATATTCATCCGCAAATGGGGGTGCTGTTGAAATTTTTAATAACAGTATATCTTCTTTCTGCTTCACGATATCCGTTTTTAATCACCAAGAATGTGTTAGTCTTATCCTTAACCAATCTAATGTTGGACAAATGACCCTTCCTTGGTTCCATAATCGCCTTGTTTCGCTTGTTTTGTCCAATTTAGCTATGTTTATAGCAACAAAATAAACTCAAGGGTTGGATTTATTTGTTTATTATTTATTGCCAATTTCAATCTCAAAATAAATGAAGCCACAAATAAAAAATATGTTCATTTATTAAAAGTTTGGAAACATTTGAATACAATTTCTAGAGAATAGTTTGGATTGATTCTCAATAAAACGAACTTCTTTCTTTGAGCAACGAATATCTCTTTTTTGAATAAATATAATAATCTTGATCTTATTATGCATGGTATATTTGTTATTTCAAACAAAAATGAAGCCATTTCCTCTTGATTCATTTTCATAATACATTTGTATGTACAATATCATGGTTAAGTAAATAAAAAAACAAGGAAAACAATTACAATATCAGAGTTAGTGAGAGATAGTGTATCTAATTATATATTGTTATTTGAAAAATAACTGTTTACAGCGATCAATTTCGAGATTCAGCATTTCCAATTGATAGTTCATGTGGAATATTATCAAATCTATTTTAACGTCAGTAACAATTTTGTTAATATCTGCACCATTCAATATGAGCATCTGAGCAATTTCAATTTCTCCATTTTTTAATGCTAAATCAAGTGGTTTAGGATCATAAAAAAACCAATAACCCCTAATTCAATTATATTTCTAATACCATCTATTGTCAATAAAAACTTGGTAATATACCAGTGTCCTTTGCTAATCGAACATGTAAGTGGTGTATCTTGGTAAAGAAACAATAAACCAGAAATATTCGATGCAAACCATGTTTCTAATACATAAATCTATACCCATTCCTTGAAACAATTTAAGAGCTCCGAAATAACCTTTCTTAGCAGCTGATATGATTGGTGAACGCAATTTACATTAAATATATCTTTAACAGTCTTTTTTTTAACATTAATGCCTTTTGATAATGCTAATATTATTGTATGGTAGTTATTATGATACAATAATCTTTCATTCAATTGAATGTTCTTTTCAAGAATCCAATCTACAATGTCATTTCGGCAAAACTTAGATGCATACTCGAGATCTCTTTGAGTTATATCGAGATTATTATGGCAAATACTAAATATCTCATTGTTTCCTCCAAAAATCGAAGACTTTTTCGTGTAATCATCAATCTGAAATCCGATAGTAAAAAGAAACTTGAATGATTTAAGTGAACCAAAATGTGCTGAAAGAGAAATCAAGGATGTTTCCTTTGGCTTTTTTGACCATTCGAAGCAGCTCCACTTTGGATGGTATACAAAACTTGGATTCTCAATAAACCTCTTAAGTGAGTCATGATCATCATACTTCAAACAATACTCAATACTTTCGTGATAGAAGCCATTATTTATCAAATCTTCAATAATAATCTCATCTTCAACAATATAATACCTCATTGTATCAATCAAATCGTCACATACTAGAAAATCGGCATTAAACTCTTCAAAATTGGAGATAATACTTTTAAAATAGTATGAAGAGAGAACCAATTTGGTTTTTTTGAGAGATTCTATTATTTCTCTGGTTGAATATAGCCCCCCATGAAACAAATGAAATGCTAAAACCGGTTGCTTCTTCATTGTTTGATAAAGTAAACTATTCCTAAAATTTTTAGAAAATTCACTATCATCATCATATAAAATGCAAAAATTAAGAATTTTTTCAAGGAGAAGCGGCCTGATGGTGAGAAAATGAATAATCTCATTTGCAAAAAGGTCATAATCTTCCCATATTCTCTTTGAAAACTCCTTTTCTTGATATAAATAATTTTGTATGTCCATATACTCTCTGGCTTCTAATGGAACTATATCAGGATTACTCATTATTGACATCAAAGTAAAATATGCATAAAAAAATTAGGCAAAAACAGAATATTGCTAAAATAATCCCTATTTAACACAACAAGTGTTCATTTTGTAGAATCCTTAATCATTGCTAATCTTTCTGATATGAGCTGAACGAGCAAAGGGGCTCTGTCATGAGCATTAAGATTCAATTCTTTGCTTATTTTCCTTCTGTTAGCATGAATTTCTGGATGTTGACTTTCATATCTCAAAGCCGTAGGTGACAGCGTCAAACCTAAGCTTTCTAAATACTCTTGAACAAGGAGATATTCTATCTTTTCAAATCCTTCTTTGTCTATTCCCTCAATTCCCTTTGGAATCTCTTTCAAATTACTTATCTTCGCTTTCGCTTTCATTTTAGAATCTTCAATTACTTGTTTATTAAGTTTTGAATCTGTTATCGCTTCATCAACAGATTTCTCAAGGGTTGACTCTCTTAAACTCATTGTTAACTGAAGTCACGATTAATAAACTAACACTGTCCCTGTATTACCTCTTCGATCATACCAATAGCATAGGATATTCTCACTATTGACTTGTCATTTTCTTTCATTATTTGATCCACATCTTCCAAGGTCATCTTTTCTCCGAGGTTCGATTTTTTCAACCCTTTGAGTATTGTCTCTTTGGGCTTATTATTGTCTTTTTTAGCTTTTGTAACTGATAATTTCATTTTTTCGATAATATCATGTATGATTTGCATTGAACTTGGATTACCAAAGACTCTATAACAATGATATTTTCGATCTAATATCAGAAGGTCTCGAATGAAATTCAATGCTGTTATCACTGATTCAATTTTGGATACTGGGCTAGAAATATATGAAGGAGGAACAATCAATAATGTAAGCTGAGGTAATAGAGGGGATTGAAAAGGCCCACTTCCTTTTTTAAACATTTCCCTGATGATTTCATGTGTTATTACTGCTCTTGCGCTCTCACAAATCTCTGGATCTTCTAATGCTAATCTTAAGCAATGATATTTTTCTTCATCATTCATTCCTGATAGTATTCCTCGAGCAATGTTCCATGATTCCTGTGCAGACTCCAAAGTGTCTAAAAATGGCCCAACTCTTACTATTGATTTAAACAAATCCCTTGGGCAAGAAGGCTGAATCTTTTTAGCAAAACTGATTCCACTTAGTCTAATAGTGTTCCGTTTGGATTCCATTAAAATATGAAAAAGTCTTTCATGTCCAATACTAATATATTTATTCGGGTTGACACAGGCACATCGGGCTAATGCTAATTTATAAGCTTCATTTAGTTTTGAATAGGAATCTTGAGGAATCTCGAATCTACTTTCTAACTCGGGATCAATAACATCAGCTAAAAGAATTTTTAAACAAATCAAGCCTTGAGATTCTTCAGTAGGGAACCTATTGCATATTCTATTAAAAAGAGAAGTTCTCTCTTTTTCTTCAAAGTCTTTGGCAATTCTATATAAAACAGAAACACAATCATATGTAATAAGGGGATTTGATTTCTTTAATCCATTAAGAACAATAGAAAAAAAACCTATCAAAACCTCAAATATACTAAACTCGACTTTTTCCTGAATTGATACCCATTCATTGATAATCAAGAAAATTTCTTTTGAACTCTCATTCATCGCATATTTCTCTAACTCTAAGATCTCTTTTTCGTCATCAAATGTCTTTATTCTGTTCATAAGATCATGGATTTCATCATAGTAATCCATTAAAACCAAAAATATGAGAACAATTAATCATTAGTATGAGAACTTGTACCTATTTAAACAAATCATATTTGTCCGTTAAATTTTTATCATGAGTATTAATGAGCCCTTTTCTTCGAAGAATTCATCTCAATATCAACGTTCAGAGTTTTATTGGAGGGGTGGTAATCCTTTAAAAGAAAAGGAGTATTTGGTGGAAGAATATAAGAATGCTTTAAGTGATTTTAAGAAATCTATTAAGGAAAAGAGAGAAATTGAAGAAGAGTTAGAGGAAGCTTCGAGGATTTTGCAAGATAGGGAAGGATATACTGATGCACTGGCATCATTTCTTGAACAAGATGGATTAACAATCAAGGAATCCAGACTAAAGAAGGATTTGCAACTTTTAGAAGAGAAAATATCTTCAATAGATAAAATGCTTTCAGAAAAACGAATGCTTTTGAATCCGGCGTTTGCTGGTAGTCTCACAAAAGAGAGAGCGTTTTATATGATTGAGATCCAAAGGAATCAAAAAACTCTTTCTAATCTAAAAGATTTGAAAGAAAATAGTGTTATTCGTAATGCAAGTCTTTTAATTAGCTCGGAGTATTCTCAAGCACTTGAATTGGATATTGATATTAAGTACAATCAATTGAGAGAAACCTTGTTGAAACAATATGTTCAAGAGCTTAAGAAGATTGTTGATTTAGACGACAAAAAATCGGATATGTCGATTAAAACATTAGAAAAGAATCCTCAATTAACTGATGCCACGACTTTGTATATATCAAGGTTGAAGCAACAGATTATAGTTGAACATAAAGTCAAGAATTTTGTGAAAAAGAATAACGCTCATTTAAAGAGCCTTGATTCCATCAAAGAGAATCTGCGAAATTCGATGATTTCTTTGGGAATTTCTACAGAAGAATTTGATGACAATCCCCCAAGTATTCCTGAATCTACCCTTAAAGATTCACTGGTTCAGATTCAAAACAAAGAGCAAGACTTAATACAAACCATGAGGGATTTGAGTGATGCTGAAACAAAAAGAAGGAAAGATGAATCTTCGCGCAAAACAATGGAAGAGAAGAAAAGGAGAGAAAATGATAAAAAAGAAGCCGAGGAGAAAAGGGAAAAAGAAAGAACAGAGCTCCTTGAAATGTATGAAAAAAGGATGAGCTCAAAACAAATCAAAAAGAATTATTCAGCAACTAATGATTCAAATTCCAATACAATAATCAAACAAAGCTTGCCAAAGAAAGCAGACAATGAAACTCCCCAATCTCCAAAATCTATTGTTAATTCCAGAAAAGAAATAATCAAACCCAAAGTAGAAAAAAAGAAGAATGAACCCAAAGACCTTAAAGAGCATAAGCCTATTTCATCCTCTCAGGTTAACAAAGAAAACTCCAACTCAAAGAATAATGCTGACAAAAAGGATATTACAAAGAAAAATAATGTTGACAAAAAAGATATTACAAAGAATAATATTCGCCAGTCACCAAACAAAAACGAATCAAAAGGTCCAATTAAACCGAAGATAAAGCCAGAAGAGAAGAAACCCGAAACACCCAACAATGAATTCGATGATCCAGAAGAGAAGAAACCCGAAACACCCAACAATGAATTCGATGATCCAGAAGAAAAGAAACCCGAAACACCCAACAATGAATTCGATGATCCAGAAGAGAAGAAACCAGAAACACCCAACAATGAATTCGATGATCCAGAAGAAAAGAAACCCGAAACACCCAACAACGAATTCGATGATCCAGAAGAAAAGAAACCCGAAACACCCAACAATGACTTCGATGATGACTTCGAAAATCCCAAAGATGTTCCCTCAGACGACTTTGAAGACTAATATTTTTATCCCCAAAAAGTCAGCTTCACACTAACCCATTTCAATAAACCCTGTCTCAAGCCAAACAGTATTCTTAGAATTACATAATCGGCATCGGAATTTTCATTAAGTTATTCATCGCAAATAATCATTCAAAATCAAACGATTTTCAGACAATCTGCCCTCAAATGATAAAAAATCAGATTTTGTGAATATCGGACACGAGGTCACTTCACTTATTGTAATGTTTAGCATTGCTCCTGTTCCATTCCTCGAATCTGGTCTTGAAGGTTTTCTTACGCCTCATGCCGTTCAAATTCACGTAACAAAGCATCACCAAGCTTATGTTGATAACGCCAACAAGCTTGTTCCAGCTTCACCATTTGCTGGTAAGACAATGGAAGAGATTCTCCAACAATCTGATGGCGGTATCTTCAATAACGTTGCCCAACACTTTAACCATAGCTTCTTCTGGAACTGCCTTTCTAATGAAAAGCCACAAATGACACCAGCTGTCCATGCTTTCCTTGAAAAGAACTTTGAATCATTCGACAAGTTCAAGGAGCAGTTCGTTCAGAAGGCTTCAACAGTTTTTGGCAGTGGTTGGTGTTTCCTCACTAAGACAGCTGAGAACAAGATTGAAATTCGCCAGTATTCTAACGCCCTTAACCCAATCAAGGAACATGGATTCCCAATTCTCTGTGTAGATACTTGGGAACATGCCTGGTACATCGATTATGAGAACCGCAAGGCAGAATACTTTGCTAAGTTCTGGAATTATGTTAACTGGAACTTCGTTGAGAGCCGCCTTCGTGAGGCCCACCTCCTCTAAGTAAATTCTGAAATTAAAATACATTTTATAAGCTATTCCACTTGGAAAGTATCTCACCTATTAATGGATCATCAATGTTAATGTTCTTCTCTTTCATTAGCAAAACTACAGAATATGCTCTGGCCAACTCTCCATTATTATATAGCTTTGTTAATGCGTCAATATACCGATGAGAATGAACATCTAGAAGATAGCTATACTGATGAGATAGCTTTTTGTTTGGCAAATTTGGAATTCTTTCAATAATTTCGTTGTCGTTAAAAGCAATTCTTAAAAAAAACAATGCCAACTCTTTGTCTTGGCTCTCAATAAACAAACTCAAGGCCCTTTCTTTATCACCTGCAATTACGCATATTCTTCCCATTAACTCAAGATGATTTTGGTGAGTCCATTTGTCCAAAATCTTTTGGGATACTTCATGATTTTGAGAAAGACATATATAAGACAGGAGCAATGATGATTCTGTATCCTGTTGGATCAAATATTCGGCTGCTTTTTCCATTTGGCCAGTAAAAAGCAAATAATCAATATATCGTTTTTGTAATAGTGCATTATGGCGATCACATGCGCATCTTGACTTAATGCATTCAATGAATTCTTCTTTTGTTGTGGGAAATAATGAGTATAATGAGTTACTACTCATTATTAAAGTCTTAATAAACTGTTGAAACTTCATGTCTCCAATACTCTGAGTTGCTGAATATAATTCTGCAAGTGAATTTGAACAAAAAAACAGTTTTCGATATGGATTCTCACCTGGATTACTGTATGTGTATGACTCGAAATGTGGAATTTGAGTCAATCGCAAAGACATTTTTGATGTTTGAATAACAACAATGTTTTGATTCATAAACTTGGCTTCAATAACTTTCCATTTAGCAATTGAAATCACTTTCAGAGAATCCCCATCAAGAATCCCGAAGTTATTATCGGAATCACGAAACAATAATGAATTTGATAATATCGACAGTGCCATAATTGGAAAAACAGAGTGTTTTTGGGTTATTATTGAGGCTGTACTAATCTCAAACCTTGATATTTCGCATTTGGGAGTGGCAAAATAGAGAATATCGCCATTTAGCACCAAACATGATGACTGCTTCAGATGATCAGGAATAATTACCTTTTGTTGAGTACTCTTAGAATTAGTTGTTTCAAATATGAAACATGATCCATTATCAAGCAAAACACACCATCTATTTGGAGATTTCCTATCATAAGTAAACACCAATATATTGTTCCTAAAAGCAATGGTTTTCTTGGTGTTATTCTCATTAAGAATATCAATAACATTTGGGAGCGCAATATATGCAAAAATTCTATTATTGCATAGCAAAGACTTTGGTGTTGTGGCTTTATGAGGAATGGTGATTGATCTGGTATTAATATCAATCAAGGTTAAAGATTCTCCAATAATAGAAACCCGATCATCACTCAGAATAAGAGTTTGTGGTTGCTGATCTTGGATTTGAAAATGCATCTTTTGATTTTTAATGTTAAGAATAACACTTCCACTATTTGTTAGGATGGCATATCCATTAGAATTTGAATCCCATGAAACAATTTGATTATTAGTTCCATGGATCATTGCTATTGCGAAAAGTTTATTCTGGCCCTTTTCTTCAAAAACTACAACTCTTCCGCATTGAAAATGCACTGCGATTAAATGTGAATCATATTTTGACCCGATTGAATATTGTACCTTTCCACAATTTGAATGAACGAAAGAAGATAAACTCCATGATTCTTCGCTGTTTAATTTAAATCTGTATATGCACCCATCATTACTAACACACCAAAATTTATTCCGTGAATCAAGATGAAAAAGGTTATGCTGTGGAGGTAAACTATGCTGTATATCTTCATAAAATGGAGTAATTGTGCTGTTTCTCATATCATATATATAAAACTTCGATTGGGTTGTAATAATTATTGCGCCACTATCAAGTGCGAAATGTTCAATTGAAACAACTATTTCATTATGCTGCAATGGAAACACTTGATTTGATGAAACTAATGGATTCAAAAACTCTTTGTTTGTATGAATCCTGGTGAATGTAGATCTTTGACTAGCTAGAACAATACTATTCTTATTAAATGGATCTATCGAAACAAAGTCCATTGGTTCCTTCAAAACAACATACCAGAGAGATTTCATACATAAAAATTGGAATTGGTTTGATGGTTCCTCTACTGCCTCTAAAAGAGATGATCTCCTCTGATTTGTTACAGAAACGCATATTAAAGAAGGTATAGAGGTAAGAATAAACAATACTGCCGGGTCTTCCCGAGACCATTGCAAATCCAGTATAGAAAATTTATTCCCATTGGTGGAAGACAATCCTGATACATGATTACTTGACGAAATCCTATAAATGAGACAGTTTCCGGTTTCATCACCAACTGCCAAATAGTTTCTAAACGAATGACTGTTCAAAGGCTCAACTGTATTATAATTCCATTTGATACAGGAAATATTAGATCTGTGTTTCGAAAAAACCTGTATAATTCTGAATTCACGAGATTTAAGTTCATAAACAGTTACAAAATGCTCTGATGCTACCGCAACAACTCCCCCAGGTGCCCAATCAACAGAATGAAAATTCTGAGGAACAGGTTTAAGAGATATGGCAGATTGAATCACCACATCACCATCATCCTTCATGAAATCTGAAAACATGTGAAAAAAAGAAGATGCTTAAGTATTTATTCGTGCTAAAAACCGGTACTAAGCCAGGGCTACGATTCAAACGGCTTTGGCGGAGCCTGTTCCCACGGATTACCCTTGCAATTGATAACATTAGAAACACCTCGCTTAAATGTGCACTTATAAAGATGTAACCCACTTACATCCTTGAATACTGGATGAGTCAAATAAGTGAAATAGGATTTTGTAACGGCTGGCAAATACCTATTTCCAATGAAGGCAATGTGTTTGAACGCTTTGTCGTTTCGAAGTTTGGTAACCAAAATATTCAAGAAAGTATGTGCCATTAAAAATGAGTAAACATAACAAAATCTTTGGTCAAATAAACTAGATTTAGTCATGATCGTTTTTCCCTCAAATCAGCTTTCACAAGTAAACTACTTAAAATTTCTTTGAATTAAATGGTTTATGAGATCATTGATTCAAACATGAGTTTGAATGGAATACACATAACAGAATTTCATGTCAACAATGTAGGATTTATGATAAAATATCTTCCCATGAGATATCATTTAGAATTATCACACAATTTTGATTGTTCAATTCTTATGTTGATAAGGCAGGTTTTGAAAAACTTCATTCATTTGGATTGTGAATATCATGGTCTGGAGTATATAAAAGCAGTATATTTCAAGAATTTGATGGATATCTTTGTTTTCGAATCACAAAAGAAACATAATGATATGAACTTTGACAAGTTGTGAAGAAATAAGAATGACAAGACAACAAAAAAAGAGAGTATGGAGGTAAATCTGGCAAAACTTTTAAAAAAGCCAAAAAGTCAAACAGTATCATGATCCTTTTATCACACTATATTATTGATTGCACCGTTCTTCTTGAGAAATTCGGCAACTGTTCCACTGGTATAGGAAAGAGGAGTTCTATTAAAAACAAAAACTCAACATCTTTATTTGTTGCATTTATATCAGCTTTCTGATTAACTAGATATTCAACAACACTAAGATGACCATATTGAGCAGCATAATGAAGAGGAGTCCAACAAAAAACTAAAACTCGACATTTTTGTCTCTTGCATTTATATCAGCTTTCTGATTTATAAGATATACAACAACACTAAGATGGTTCTTTTGAGCAGCATAATGAAGAGGAGTCCAATCAAATATAAAAACTCAACACTTTTATCTTTTGCATTTATATCAGACTTATGATTTATTAGATATTCAACAACACTAAGATGGTTCTTTTGAGCAGCATAATGAAGAGGAGTATAATTAAATATTTAAACTCAACACTTGTTTCTTTTGCATTTATATCAGCTTTTAGATTAACTAGATATTCAACAACACGAAGATGACCTTCCTCTGCAGCATAATGAAGAGGAGTCCTATTAAGTATAAAAACTCAACCCATTGATCTTTTGCATTTATATCAGCTTTTTGTTTAACTAGATATTCAACAACACTTAGATGACCTTTTTGAGCAGCCCAATAAAGATAACTTAGACCATTGATTCGGCCTCGAAAATCAGCACCTTGATAAAGCAGATATTCAACAACACTAAGATGACCATTAGCAGCAGCATAATGAAGAGGAGTCTGGTTAAATACTAACACTCAATATCTTTATTCGTTGTATTTATATCTGCTTTTTGGTTAACTAGATATTCAACAACACTTAGATGACTTTTCTCTGCAGCAAAATGAAGAGGAGTCCGATTATTTACGAAAACTCAAAATCTTTATTCGTTGTATTTATATCTGCTTTTTGGTTAACTAGATATTCAACAATACTAAGATGACCATTTTCAGCGGCTAAATGAAGAGGAGTCATATTAAATATAAAAACTCAACATCTTGGGCTTTTGCATTTATTTCAGCTTTTTGATTAACTAGATATTCAACAACACTAAGATGACCTTTTTGGCTAGCCCAATGAAGATAGCTCTGATTATTGATTCCATTTCGAAAAACAGCACCTTTTTTAAGTAGATATTCAACAACACTAAGATGATCACTATGAGCGGCTAAATGAAGAGGAGTCCGACCATCTTTGACTTGAGCATTTATATCAGCTTTTTGATTAACTAGATATTCAACAATGCTGAGATGACCACTACTAGCAGCATAATGAAGAGAAGTCCAATCAAATATAAAAACTCAACATCTTTACCTTTTGCATTTATATCAGCTTTTTGATTAACTAGATATTCAACAACACTAAGATGACCTTTTTGGCTAGCCCAATGAAGATAGCTCTGATTATTGATTCCATTTCGAAATTCAGAACCTTTTTTAAGAAGATACTCAACAACACTAAGATGACCATTTTCTGCAGCAAAATGAAGAGGATTCCGACAAAATACGAAAACTCAACATAATAAACAGTTGCATTTATATCGGCTTTCTGATTAACTAGATATTCAACAACACTAAGATGACCATTTTCAGCAGCATAATGAAGAGGAGTCCAATCAAATATAAAAACTCAACTCTAAATCCTTTTGCATTTATATCAGCTTTTTGATTAACTAGATATTCTACAACACTAAGATGACCTCTATTAGCAGCATAATGAAGAGGAGTCTTATTAATTATAAAAACTCAACATCACTATTTTTTGCATTTATATCAGCTTTTTGTTTAACTAGATATTCAACAACACTAAGATGACCTCTATTAGCAGCATAATGAAGAGGAGTCCAATTAAAAATAAAAACTCAACATCATTATCTTTTGCATTTATATCAGCTTTTTGATTAACTAGATATTCAACAATACCAAGATGACCATTTTGTCCAGCTAAATGAAGAAGTGTTTGACTGGAATTAGTTCTTCCATTTATATATGCTTTTTGATTAACAAGATATTCAACAACATTAAGATTACCATTATAAATAGCTGAATGAAGAGGAGAATAACCATTTTTGTCCCTTGCTTCAATATCAGTTTTTTGATTAACTAGATATTCAACAATACTAAGATGACCTTTCTCAGCAGCATAATGAAGAGGAGTCCGATTATATACAAAAACACAATATCATTTGTTTTTGCACTTATTTCAGCTTTTTGATTAACTAGATATTCAACAATACCAAGATGACCATATTGAGCAGCATAATGAAGAGGAGTCTCATCATTATGATTCATAGAATTAATATTTCCTCCAACATTAATTAAATACTCAACAATTATGATATGGCCAAATCTGCATGCAAAATGTAAAAGAGTTGAGTCTTTCATGGGGACTCCTTCAAATTGCCAATTTGAGAATTGTTGATCAACATTAGTTCCATTGGCCAATAGATATATGATATTAGATAAATTGCCTTTGGCTGTGGCTATAAAAGCATTACGTTCAAAGTTCGTTGGTTTCGTGTTTCTCAATATAATATTCTGATTGAATGTATCCATACTTTTTCTCTCTTCTTCGTTTTCAAGTTTTCTTTGTGCAATTAACTCAGAAATCTCGAAGTTTTTCTTGTCAATTATTTGACTTTGTTCATCTAACTGCTGAATAAGACTGTCTCGTATCATTCGCTCTTTATCAAATTTCAAAGAGACATCTTTTTCAAAAATCTGATAATTCTGAAGTAATTTGTCAAAATTTTCAATTTTAACCAGCAATTCAGTTATCCTTTTGTCATTTTCTTCTTTTATACTAGTGAGATCAGATACTTTTTTCTCCATTTCGGAAAATTGTTTTGCAAAATCATTGAAAAGATGACTGTTAATCGAGAAGAAATCTCCAAATTTATTATCTCGAAATGTGATAAAAAACAAATTTAGTTCTTCAATATTCTTCGCTGGTTCGAATTTGATCATAGAGAGAAGAATATAAGATTTGGAACCATGATTATCAACACAATACCTAAAAAACATATCAAGATCAGATATAGAAAAAATAATGTTGGTTTTCTGGAAAATTCGACATAAATATGGAAGGCAAACTTGTCCAAACGCGGATAATTTGACAAAATGCTCTAGATGACTACAAATGGCTTTTTCATATAAAGAAAAATCAAATGAATCATCATCTTGCTTGCGAATAATTGTAGACAAAATGGCTTCGGGTGAACTCTTATTAATAAGAGCATAAAGTGAATAACATTTGAGGAAACGGCAAAGATCCAAAACTTCATCTACATCTTCCAATTCTGGTAATTCAATACGGCTATGAACAAGATCCAAAAAAACTTGAACTGATCTAGATGAACACTCATGTTCGATACAAAAAACTTCTTGCGAGTGAGATAAACAAAACTCTTCAAAAACTGGGCAGTGGAAAAGTAAACATCCTGAATTAATTGGATGCTTGATCTTTTTGTGTAAAATATATCCATTCTTAGAATAACTCTGGATTCGAACTCGAAATGAATCAATTACAGTAAAATGGCATTCCCATTCCTTAAGAAGCTGAAAAACACTAACCTGATCTTCAAAACTCATAGGAACTTCACCTGCTCGAAGAAATGAAAAAAATTGCTTCACATGCTGATGATCAGCAGTGGTGATAAATTCTACAGTGTTTTTACCTCCATTTTCTCGATAATATCTCTCTAATCCAATTTCTGCATTTTTAAGAACAAATTCCTCATTTTCATGTCTAAACACAATCCCACTTTCAGACATTTGGGAATATTTTAAAAAACGATAGATTTTTATAAATTGTTGCCCATTATTCATTATCATATTGTCAATAATAATTCTGGTTTAATGGTTATTATATGGGTATGTATATAATTTTGATCTAAGATTTGCTATACAAGAATCCCATCAAGATTGAAAATAATTAGAATAAGAAAATTGGGTGTTTGGCACATTAAAATTCAACAGAGTAAAAAATTGCTTTTGAATCCAAAATTAATGGTGAAATTGAGTATATCATCACCAAAAATTATACCAAAACTTCTTCAAAATATCGGGTTTGCAGTAAAATAATTGTTTTTAATAAATACTATGCATTATCTTTTGTTTTGATGGATTTAAAATGATGAGGATATAAGGAAACACCATTAAGTGTTGGCTTGATCAATTATGCTAATGGGGAGCTAGTGTGATCTACTAACTACCATTAGTGAAAGAACAATAAAAACGATGACTGAAAGAATCCGGCACTTCTTAGTAATGAAAATGAAATTTGATTATTGTTAAAAATCTGATCAAATGTCCATTAATAAATGATCATATATTCCTTGTATTGATCTAATCGCCCATTTTCTAGACGTTGATCTTCATTGGGATCAAAGTAATAGGAAATATGGATCTTAAATAACAATGATGTGGGGGAAATGTATAATTCCGAATACATGAATTCACTGCAGAATTCTGTTGGTAATCTGGGGATTCCTTTAAAAATGTAAATTTCAGAAACAATCGGTTAGTTGGGAATTTGGCGCCATTATTATAATGAGGAAATCGAAACAAGTTTTGGCTATTGAACTATATGATATTCAACAAGATGCCAACGAAATGATTAAGAATTTAAAGCAGCTTGGTGACTATTTGCAGGATCAGACTCCTCCGTATGATGTTGAGGAGATTAAACCTACAATAAGCTATTTATTAGATACAGAAGAAATTATGTCAACACAGAGTTTGAATCAGCAGTTTGAATTATTAAGGATATTTATTTTTGCTTATTATTTGACATCTCCTGCCCAGCCAATTGATTTTGAGCAACAATCAGTTATTCACAGGCTTTATCATTTGATATCTATAGTTGTTACGCCAATGGAAGAGAAAAATAAAGATTTGTTAATTCTATTATTAACAAAAGCTAATGAGATTAACTTTTTCTCAATCCAAAAGGATAATACTTCAATATCTGAGCTATTTTTATCTTTGATTGATATTGATGTACCCCAAGTCGTCTTTTCTTTAAGAGATCTTATTAATTCAACGAATCGAATTCCAATTCAAGTTTTGCAATATATTGTTGATAACATTGGCAAAAGCGCAATACTTGAATCTATGATAAAGAGCATATCCCTCTTGAAGCAGAACGAGATAATGCAAGGCATTAGATCTGTTGCTAATGGAGAAGAAGTCATTAATGCGGTCGGTGTGTTATCTGAAATGCTCGAAGTAACTCCACTCCATCTTTTTAATACAATTCGCAGTGATTTGACATCGGAAAATGATAAAGTGAGGCAAGCAACTGTAAAATTGATTTCGAAAACACTTCTTCATCAGCAGATTAATGCCGAAACAGAGCCATTCTGCCAATCGGTTTTGAATAGAGGAAAAGACAGATTACCAGAAATACGTGAATGTGTTGTTGATTTTGCCTTCAAAATTATTCAGAATTTTAAAGAAATGAAAGAAAGTGGATTTCGTGGAGATACACTTTTTGATGAAATCTGGAAATCTACAAATTCTTGGATAACTGATCCTTCAAATGATGTTAGAATTCTTACTCTTAAAGGTATTTCCAAACTAAAACCAAAAGATATTAAGATTGAAATGAATCTTGTAGCAACTCGACTTAAAGATAAATGTGGAGATGTTAGATCCAGAGCACTTAAAATCCTTTATAAATTATATGATCAATCTGTGGATGAGTATAGGTGGCTTGAAGAATCAATACTATCACTATATCCAACTATAAAAGATATATCTTTATATGGATTTGAATTGATCAGTCAAAAGAGATCATTGATCGATATAATGTCAGGCTTGAAAGATAGAAAATCCTTACTAATGATATTGAAAGATACAAACACCTTCAGAATGAATTTACCTAGCTATAAAAATGAAGAAGCTAGAGCTAAACTCAGTCAGTTTATAGATATCAAGGAGCTTGATAAAATCATGAAATCTGTTCCCAAACAGTTTTTGGATAAAGCATTAGAGATTAAGAATCGTAAGAGAATTTTTAAATCTATAAAAGAAAAACTTGATGGTGATTCTGCAAGATTAATAATGGGCCTTTATCAACCCAATCCAATTGATACTTCAGAAGTTTTAGGATATAAAGATGAATCAATAGTATCAGAGTTAGCTGAGATTTACTATGATGAGTTCGAAGTTGAGATTCCTAATATGTCAAAAAGAATGTCGAAAATTGATTTAATTGTTTTGTCAAAAATGAAGGATGTAGATTTTGGGAATTCTTTGGCTGGAATTCTTGAATCGATTTCCAAAAAAGCCAAAACAACAAAGAAAAGCCGAAAAATTGCTCTAAAAGCCTTTTCGATTCTATTTAAGAATCCACACTCGGATCTTCTCAAAGATATCAAATTTGGAAAAGATGAACTGATTGAAGAAATTAAATTCTTTACTAGGATTAAATCTCCAAGACTTATTCCGCAAAAACTGATTAAGGCTATTGATAAAGAGTATGCCTCTTTCACACCATTAACTATAAAATGGCCCCTAAGACTCTCTTCTTTATTTGAATCATCAAAATGTATAGGTTTTCACCTTCATGTTTTAGATGCTTTCCCTGCAGAAGCATTCTCATCATATATTGGTAATGCGCATAGATGCCATGAGCATAATACTCCTGAAGTATTTCGTATGTTTTCATCTATTATTCAACATATTGAACCTGATGTTAGGTCACGAGCAATTGGATCTTTATCTACTCACTTGAAAGAATCCACAACACCAATTCAATTTCTTTCCCTATTTGCATTATCTGCAACTGATCCGGTCAAACAAAATATTCATGATGCTCAAGCGTTTTTATCTCAACACATTAAGATGAGGAGAAACATTTTAAAAGTAGCGAAAATTGGTGATAATACCCAAATCAACCCTAACTATGCTCTCCCATATTTAATACATTTATTGTCATATCATAAGGACTATGAGAATGATTCTCCTGATTTTCCAACTTTCAGATTGTATCTTAGGTTTTTCTTGGAGTGTTTATGTTCTGGAATCAAAGATTTTGAATCCATTTTAGAGATAGTATGGCATATGAAATTTGCTGATGATTATGATCCTGATATCACACCTAGAATGGTAAACCTTTGTGCAATAGCTGGTTCAATTGTCAGAGAAATCGGTGGTGGATGTGAATGGGATCTCTCTCATAAAGCATCAGAGATCAAACTTCCATCAAGATACTTTAAACCATGTGATGATACCGAGAGAATTCGAGAAGATCTCCTTAAATTCAATCTCGATTCGCTAAAGAGTCCAAGTTCTAAACAAAAGGTTCTTAATGCAGGAATGTCTCCGCTCAGGTCAATCAAGATTAAAAAGACATCTAAAGATACAATGAAAGAAACAGAGAAATCTAAAAAACCTGATAAAAAAGGAAAACGAACCTCTAAGGTTGAACCCGAGAAACGTTCAGCCCCTGCTTCACCCAAAAAACCTGTTGTTCAAACAAAGACGATAAAGAAGAGTGCTCCATCGACTCCCAAGAGACTATCAAAAAATAGATCAAACTCCCCAACATTGACCTCATTAAAACGAAAATGATATTATTTATACAGATATTTCATCAAGTTTTTCCTGAATCTTCAATGTAGCAGTCATTTCTCTTTCAAGAAATGCATTCTGAAGTTGAATACATTTCTTGTTCAGTTGTCCTAATTGATCAGCGAGAAAAGAGAAAGAAGGGGGTACTTGATTCCGAGCAACATCTTTTTGTGATAAACAAAGCTTCCATATTAATCCACGAACAATGTTTTGTTGAGCATAGAGTTGTTGAATAAAGGTATCAGTCAATGGTGGTATTTCCATTTCTGGAAGCTCCTCTTCGTCATCTTTCAATGACTCTCTCAGGTGTTCAATAAGAATAAAATCATGGCCAAGCTTCTCGTTCAATAAAACATCTATCATTCTTAATGCCCTATTTTCTTCTTCCATTGAATCAACTTTGTTTTGGGTTTTTGCGATTTGGGACCTCATTTCTTGTATTTCCAATTGGAGTTGATCTTTTTGTTGTATTAATAACTCTAAATTCCGCTGAATCTTCTTTCCAGCCTCATTTATTTCATCTGTTCTCTTGGCATCAACATAAGTACATTGAGACTTCGCATATTGAGCCTGAAGTCTCTGTAATTCCTGAGCTCTTTGTTTAGAACTCCCTCCAGTTTTAATTATTTGATCTATATCATAATCTTCGCCAACTTCAGATTGCAGCTCTTGATGAATCTTCTTAATCTCTTCTGAAAGAGATTCGTTTTGTTGTCTAATCAAATTAATCGTTTCATCTGTAGTATCTGGAGGGGGTAAAACTGGCTGATTTGTCTCTCTTTTAGTTATTTCATTTTGGTAAAATGTAACTTTTGTTTGTTCATGTTCATTCGCTTTGGTAAGGTTATTAATCTGTCTTTCAAGTTCTGTGGCTTCTTTTCTTCTCCTTTCCTTAATGACTTCATCATTTAATTGCTTTTCAGCATTCTTGGTAATAAAATCCTTTTCAAGAATCTTAATTTCATGTTTCAACGAATTTATATGCTTATCAAGGGGATCTGTTTCTGGTTCGTAGCTTTCCATATTGCTTTCGTCGATATTCAAGTCGCTTATACCGTATATCATTAAAATGGTTTATTTAGTTAGAACTCGAATCATATGAGAAGCAGATCTCAGAAGCCTATCCCTTAATGATGCAACAAGTTCAGCATCCTGTTTGGTTGGAAGTTCAGCGTCTTCAATATCTGCAATTACACACTGTTGTGCTCCTTCGGTTTCTTCAGCTTCTCTCAAGACTTGGTAAACCTTATGAATTGCTTCTGTCATTGATCCGATTGGAGACAAATCGAAGTAACGAAGAACTTTGGATGAGAGATCTGAATATGTTCTATTGAAATCAATGAGTATTGTTGCAGGTGTTAATGAAATACTGTCAAGACTACTAGAATCCGATTTCTTGATCATATATGTTGGCATATCTGGTGCATAGTGTCTTGTTTCGTGACCAGGTGATGCAAGCTGAGCTTTCATATCAACACTACTACATACAAATCCTGGACATAATGCCTCAATTTGATGAGCAGTAATAAACCCGGGCCTTAGGATGGTAATTTTTGAACCAGAAATCCTAATAACTGTTGACTCAATACCAATCGTTGCACACCCACCAGAAATAATAAGCAGGCCTTCACGAAAACCAAGATCAGAGAAAACATGTTCAGGAGTTGTTGGAGAGATATGGCCAAATAGATTTGCTGAGGGAGCAGCAACGGGTTCTTTGCATAGTTCAAGGAAGCGGTGAGCAATGGGATGAGATGGAACTCGAACACCGACGCACCCGGTTCCAGCCATTACTAATGGAGGAACAGCGGATGTTGCTGGAGCAACGATTGTGAGAGGACCGGGCCAAAATGCGGCGGCAAGTTTATCAAACAAGATATTTTCCTCTTCTGTAAGTATAACATAAGCTTTTGCTGCTTCAGCTGTGGCAAAATGAGTGATAAGCGGGTCGCTATAGGGGCGCTTTTTTGTGGCAAAAATCTCGGCTAAAGAAGGATCATTAAGGCGCGCTCCAAGACCATAAACTGTCTCCGTTGGGAATGCCACTAATCCTCCATCATTTATTTGAACTGCAGCAATCTCCAAATCAGTATCAGATGATGAAATTATCTTGGCCATCGTAAAATGATTTTCGTAAAATTTCCGGTTTCGTAAATTTTTGTAGTCTTCTCAATAAATTGGCTAAATTTGAGCTCAAAAAAGATGAGTGTTCATTAGTTTTCTTAATTTTGAGAGTTAACGATTAGTTTTTTTGAAAAAGATTTTACGGTTTTGTCACTTGGTCGGTCCAAAAATGAGTAAAAACTTTGCTGAAGAATACAGATCCCTGTTTTCACAAGGCCTTGTTGATGAAGCCTATCCCCTCGAATCATGCTGTGTTCAACTTCCAAACGGTTGGTATGGAATTAACTCCGTTTTAAACCATATTCAACGCGCTTTGATGGAACTTGGCTATGAAGAAGAAATGGTTCCCTCTGTCTCGACAAATACTATTTATAACGAAGTCCCCAAGGAGTTCAAGACTAATGTTGTTGAATCTGCCCTTCAGGTTACACACACTGGTCTCCACAAGCTTGATGAGCCACTTTTAATGAGTGCTAGGCCCGATTTGATTGTTCCTCAAATTGAGAAAATCCTCGCTCGTTCCTACCGTAATCTTCCAATTAAGAGAATAATTGGTGGGTTCAGGTATACTAATCCTTCAAAGCATGAAAACTACCCACTTATCACCGATATCGAAGTCACAACAAAGGATGTGACTGCTATTCTCTTTACTGAAAAGGAGTATAAGAAGGAGATTAAGACTGTTATGGGAATTTTAATGTCTTTCTTAAAGGATCAATGCAAACTCAATGCATTCTGCGTCAGAAGGGGTTATATTATCTCTGTTTTTGCTGCATTACCAAACCACAAAACACTCGAAATTGCCACCCTCCGTCTTTACGGCCAAAAACTCGCTGAAACTCTCAAGTTTTCAGTTCTTTCTCCATCAAACACCCAAACCTCTCCATATATCTTTAACCTTACACTCACTTCAAGGATTTTCGCTGCTATTGTCCTTACTCATTCCCATGATCAAAAGGTTGTTCTTCCAAAATACATAATGAGAGCCCATGGTGTGTCGTTTGGTATTGATTGTTCTTCCATTAAGTCTCTCCGTATTGATCTTAATAACCAACAGTTTACCTCTGAAAGATTCCAAAAGCTCCGTTCTCAAGGATTTGCTTTTGCACTCGTTCCTTCTGATGATAAAGTTCGCATTATCAAGTGCTGTGGTGAAGAAGTTGTTGTCTCCAAAGAAGATCTTGAAGCCGCTCTCAATGAATACATTGATCAAAGAGAATCCCACATTGATACTCAATCTAAGCAGAACTATGCCGATTGGGCTAAGGAAATTCAGTTTTCGTCTGAACCAATTGCTGCAGAGTGTTTCTCCGTTCTTGGAGCCAAGATCGATGAGACATTCTCCACCCTTGAACCAATAGAGCCAATCTCATTTGCTATCGCTCAATCCCTTGTCCCATTGCTTGAATAAAAGCAACAAATGATTAGTTTTATTTTATTGTGGGAAGGTCGGTCTTAGTGCTCTCCTATAAGAAGGATCATCAATGAGTAAAGAACCCAGTTTAACATTCTTGTGGAGCATAAAAACAGGATCCGGAGGATTTGGTATTTCACTAATCAGAGAAGCAATTGTTGTCTTGAAAACAAATGCAATCTCGCTTGCATCCATTTTTTCGATGTGGTGCACTGTAAATCCACTTGCTTTACCAAGAGCAGACAAAGAATCTTCAGACAAATCACCGCAAGCAACATATTTACATTGAGAATTTGAGGCTCTAATATCACGATGATATACAGATAAGATCGAAAGTAAATCATTCTCGCTTTCAGCAACATAAAAAACAATGGTGGCATCACAGCACAATAACTGTGCATCTCCCCTCTGGCGAACATCCTCCGGTAAAGCCCATAAATCAATACGCAATATCAATGAATCTGAGACGTATAATGGAAAAGAATAAACCTTCAAAAAACGAAATGTTTCTGATGGGTCAACTTCAGCACCAGGAATAGACTCGACAAATTGTTTCATTAAAGGGATGGTTTGCCCAATAACAACGCACTTAAGGCCAAAATGAAACCTGTTATCCATTTTTTTGGTTTATTTAATCGTTTAGAAAAGCAATTTTAATAGTCTTGATGTTTATTGCCTTGATTCACTGAACCATACTATCTTATATATTGTACAATATTCAAGAAACAATACTTTTTTTAGAAAAATATCAAAATATTAAGAAATATATTATTGTCCAAAGACTGCTTTTTAAATTGGTTTCTTGAGATAGGAATAAAACCAATTTTTCTTGTTTCGATTATATATATGATGTATTAATACCTATATAATGAATATATTGTTTTCCAATAAATCCTAGCCGATATCGAAAAATGTAGCAATGAATTTATTTAAAAATGATGCTTCCCAGATGCTCAGGACCCGAGTAGTGATAGTATGACGGGGTCGGGGGTTTTGTGTTTTCATTATTTAATTTGTTTTTTTATCTAGGCTTTTTGGAATAAAATTTTTGATATATATTTTT